>Ga0210057_1000672_pt1 | contig 55681 bp, 61 predicted proteins | sample CryGeyCG2114_010_2_FD_183968 | JGI IMG/M metagenome (GOLD analysis project Ga0210057, IMG submission 183968) | Groundwater microbial communities from aquifer - Crystal Geyser CG10_big_fil_rev_8/21/14_0.10 (SPAdes) (version 2) | ecosystem: Environmental > Aquatic > Deep subsurface > Groundwater ...
CGCATCATCCCCATGGAGCTGGATTTTTACCGCAACATCAAGCTGCCCATCCCACGCCGCTGCCCGGACTGCCGCTTCGCCCGCCGCTTCCGTTTTGTAAACCCGCCTGTATTCCGGCTATCCAAATGCCACTGTTCCGGTGCTAAGGATGCAAGTGGTCAATACGCCAACCAGGTGGCGCATTCACACGGTGACCAGCCCTGCCCCAACGAATTTGAAACCAGCTTCCGCGAAGAAGCTAAAGAAATAATCTACTGCGAGCAGTGCTACAAATCCGAAACCATCTGATTTTGTACCAATCCTAATTCACGCAACTCTGCCGGCTTATTCGCACGAATTAGCCCAATGGGTATATACTGAAAGAAAGAGAAAATTTAAAAAGCTATGCGTAAGCTCGAAAAACTCCTCAAGGCATTCGCTAACGCGCGGCGCCTGGCGATTCTCAAGTTCCTGTCCAAAGAAAAAGAAGCACATGTCAGCGCCATCTCTCGGGAGATAGGGCTATCCTTCAAGTCAACCTCTCGACACCTGGCAGTCCTATACGCGGTTGACCTGCTAGCAAAAGAGCAGCGCGACGTGGAAGTTTTTTATCGCTTGAAGGAAGAAGCCAAGCCATCGATTAAAACGATCTTAAACATACCCACAAGCTAACTCGGCTTATTCGCACGAATTAGCCCAACCCCTAGTATGGCAGAGGAAGAGAAAAAATTTTGTCAAAATTGTCAGCAGGAGTTCACGATCGAGCCGGAGGATTTTGAGTTCTACCGGCGTATTGATGTCCCGCCGCCCATGTTTTGCTGGCAATGTCGCATGCAGCGCCGATTGGCTATTCGTAACGAGCGCTCGCTATATAAGAGAGCATGTGGGCTCTGTAAGAAAGATACAATTAGCGTCTATTCACCAGGCAAAGATCTTAATGTCTACTGCCAAGACTGCTACAAATCAGACGCCTGGGATCCGTTTAGCTATGGTCGAGACTATGACCTTAGTAAGTCTCTTTTTGAGCAGATCGATAGATTATTTCGAGAAGTTCCTAGGCCAGCACTTAACCTAACTAACGCAGTCAACTGTACCTACTCAGAAGATTGCGTTAACTCGAAAAACTGTTATTTAGTCTTTGGTGCTTATCATGCGGACAACATAATGTATAGCTACACCCCGATTTTTTCGCGCAATTCTGTAGATGTCACTTTTACTAATCAAGTAGAGATGAGCTACGAAGTAAGCAATTCCTTTGGCCTGTACAATGTAAGGTTTGCCCATGTTGCCGACGAATGCATGGATTCTGCCTTTTTGTATGACTGCAAGGGTAGTAAAAATTGCTTTGGTTGTGTCAATCTGCGCAACAAAAACTACTATATCTTTAATAAGCCCTATTCCAAAAATGATTATCAGGAAGAGATTAAAAAATGGGACATCGGTAGCTACACAACTCTTCAGCGGGCAAAACAAGAATTTCAATATCTGCTCGACAAAACACCGCGACGTTGGGCCATAACCGCAAATTCAGTAGACGTCAGCGGTAACAATATCAATCATGCTAAAAATTGCCATTATTGCTTTTCAGTTACCGAGGGTTGCGAAAACCTAAAGTTTACTGTTATGTCTGGTTTGGCCATGAAGGATAGCTATGATGTCTGGGGCGGCGGAGATAAAAGCCAATTGCTATACGAAGTTACTGGCTGTATAGGAGGGGAGCGAGTCATGTTTACCAACAATACGCACGGTTGTGTCAATGTGCAGTATTCTAATAAGTGTTTTCACTCTCAAAATCTCTTTGGCTGCGCCGGTATTAAAAAGAAAAACTACTGTATCCTAAACAAGCCGTATTCAAAAAGCGAGTACCATGCTTTGCTTCCCAGAATAATTGAGTCTGCTAAAAATAATCCCTTTATTGATAGGGCCGGACGAGAATACCGCTATGGCGAGTTCTTTCCTATGGAGCATATGCCTGTCGCGTACAATGAATCAAATGCCTACGAACGTTTCCCGCTTACAAAACAGGAGGCAGAAGAGAAGGGGTTTTCTTGGCACTCCGAGCCAGAACGCAATTACACGATAACTATGCAGACAGGCAGCCTTCCCGATCATATTAAAGACGCGCCAGACAGCATAACCAATGAGGTAATAGCCTGTGAGCATGCCGGCTCTTGTCAAGAACACTGCACTACTGCCTTTAAAATTACTCCTTCCGAACTAGACTTTTATCGACAAATTAATATTGCTTTACCCAGACTCTGCCCAAACTGTCGCCATGGCCAAAGAGACAAGAGAAGAAATGGGATGTTTGAGCTTCATGATCGCACCTGTCAGTGTGCTGGAGAAAGGTCAGAAAACGGGCTTTACCAAAACGAAATGAAACATTTTCACGGTACAGAACACTGCCCGAATAGTTTTAAATCTGCTTTTGCGCCTGAAAGGAAGGAAATCATGTATTGCGAAAAATGTTATCAAGCTGAGCTTATTTAATCATGAGCAATCTCAAACTTCGCCTAATGCATCTGACTGGTATCATCCGCTTTGGCTGGGGGATGGTTAAGATGAAAACGCGTATTTTTATCAGAAAAAGATTTAAAATATGAGCACAGAGACCCGTCAGTGCCAAAACTGCAAGCAGAATTTCTCCATTGAACCGGAGGATTTTGAGTTTTACGAAATGATGCAGGTACCGCCGCCGACATTTTGTCCACAGTGTCGTTTTCAGCGCCGATTCTCCTTCTATAATCAGTTTCAGTTATTTAGGAAGGAAGACGCGCATACTGGAAATGAGATCTTCTCCACATTTCCGGCGCAGGCACCAATTAAAATCTACGAAAACGAGTATTGGTATTCCGACAGCTGGGACCCGATGAGTTACGGGCGTGATTATGATTTCTCTCGGCCGTTCTTTGAGCAGTACCGAAATCTGATGCGCGAAGTGCCATGGTTGTCTCGCTCCATTCAGCGTTTAGTGAATAGCGACTACTGCAACCAGGCCTCAGACCTCAAAAACAGCTACCTTTGTTTTAATGGTGACAGCGGGGAAGAATGCCAGTACTGCATTTCCTTCAATCGCCTGAAGAACTGTATGGATCTATATCAGGCTAGCGATAATGAGCTTTGTTATGGAGGATTTAGTATCGCCGAAAGCTATCGCGATTTTTTTGGCTGCGCAAATGTCGGCTGCCAAAATACCTGGTTTTCCAGGAACTGCATTGACTGCGCCGACTGCTTCGGCTGCATAAACTTACGCCACAAAAAGTACCACATCTTCAATCAGCCATACACAAAATATGAGTATCAGAAGAAGATAAAAGAGTTTGCTCTGCATACGGATACGGGTCTGCAATCAGCTAAGCAGGCCGCGCATGAATTCTGGCTCCGTAATCCGCTTCGCTATATGTCCGGCGCGCTGAACGAACAGGTGACGGGCGAATATATCTGGGAGTCAAAAAATGTAAAAAATTCATATCAAATAGTTAAAGGAGAGAACGTGCGCTACTCTGTTAACGCCGTTGAAGGAGTGAAAGACTCTTGGGACTACTCAAACTGGGGTGGCGGATCTGAGTTAATGTACGAAGCCGCGGTTTGCGGAGAAAAGTGCAGTGGGCTTAAGTTCTGCCTTGATTGTTGGCCGAACATGACGGACTCTGAATACTGCGTCAACTGCCATTCCTCCTCTAATCTGTTCGCCTGCGTTGGCTTGCGCTCTAAGCAGTACTGTATCTTCAACAAGCAGTATTCAAAGGAAGAGTACGAAGAATTAGTGCCAAAGATAAAGGCGCACATGAACGAAACGCCTTATACCGATGTCGGCGGCCGAGTATATAAGTACGGAGAATTTTTCCCGGCCGAATTCAGCCCCCTTGCCTATAATGAATCCGCTTCGCAAAGCTATCTGCCTCTTTCTAGGGAACAGGCAGAGGCCCAATCGCTACTTTGGCGGGATACTCCCAAAAAGGAGTTTCAGGTAACAATGCAGGCTACGGACCTTCCGGATGCGATCGCCGATGTGCAAGATTCAATTCTCAAAGAAGCGATTGCCTGTGGCGAATGCAAGCGCGCCTACCGCATCATTCCCAAGGAGCTAGAGTTTTATCGCCGCTTTGAACTACCGCTGCCACGTCGGTGCGCTGACTGTCGGCGAAATGAGCGCCTTCAATTCCGTAATCCAGTAAAGCAGTACGAGCGCCAGTGTCAGTGCGCTGGGGAAAAATCTAGCAACGGCGCTTACCAGAATCAAAACAAAGATCACCGGGTACATAACCCAGGCGAGCCGTGCCCGAATGAATTTCAAACTTCCTACGCCCCCGATCGAGAAGAAATAGTATATTGTGAATCATGCTATCAGCAGGAAGTCATATGAACATAAGAACAGCCTGCCCCGTAGTGAGCTTTGCTCTAGTACTGGGGTGCTACCAAGCGGAAGTGGTCTGAAAACGGATCGCAGGAATGTTGCAGGCCGTTTTCGTGAGCCGTTCCTGAAGTGGTATACTAAATAGAACTAATCAACCTGGTTTATCAAATGGCACAAGGAAAGATTCAGATAATTAAATACGCACCGCCGCCGCCGGAGTTGCCCGTCATGGGTAAGGGCAGTCCGGAGGAGATCTGCTTCATCGGCCGGACCAACTACGTGGCCGCGCTTGAGGAAAAGAAGTTTGTTTTTGGTATCAAAAGGGACGACCGCCGCCGCCACGTCTACATTGTTGGTAAGTCCGGTGTCGGTAAATCAAAGCTCTTGGAGTTGCTGCTACGCCAAGACGTGGCTTATGGCAAGGGGCTCTGCTTGATGGATCCGCACGGCGACGTTATTGAAGACCTGCTCGTGGCCATTCCCAAGGAGCGCATTAAAGACGTCTGTATCATTGATCCGGCAGACAGCGAGTACCCGGCTTCGTTTAACCCGCTGGCCAACGTGAACGTAGACTTTAAGCACCAGCTGACCCAAGGCCTGATCGAGGTCATGGAAAAGCAGTTCGGTGCCAACTGGACGCCGCGTCTGGAGCACGTTTTCCGCTTCACCACCCTGGCTCTTTTAGACTACCCGCACGCGACCATGCGCGGCATGATCAGCATGCTCACAGACCGTAACTACCGCCAAAAAGTGATTGAGTACATAGAAGACGACATGGTCAAGCGCTTCTGGGCAATTGAATTCGCAGACTGGTCTGAAAAGTTTGATACCGACGCCATCATCCCGCTCGTTAACAAGCTCGGCCAGTTTTTATCCGATCCAATGCTGCGCAACATCTTCGGTCAAAAAGAGAACAAGATAGACCTGGAGAGGTTGATGAACGAAAAGAAAATAGTTCTAATAAACTTGTCTAAGGGCCGCCTTGGCGAAGAAAACTCCAGCTTCTTTGGTGCTATGTTCTTGACCAAGATTAAACAGGCCGGTATGCAACGCGCCCGCATGCCTGAAAAAGACCGCACCGACTTCTACCTGTACGTGGACGAGTTTCAAAACGTGGTTACGGAGACCTTTGAAAACCTCATGTCCGAGGCGCGTAAATACGGCATCGCCATCACCATCGCCCACCAGTACATGGGTCAGCTCTTGCCCAAGGTCCTCTCTGCCGTGCTTGGTAACACCGGTACCATGATCAGCTTCCGTGTTGGTGGCGCGGACGCCGAGGTCCTGGAGTACGAGTTTGCCCCAATTTTTAAAGTGAAAGACTTCATCAACCTGGGTAAGCAAGAGTTTTACATCAAATTGATGATCGACGGCGAGTCTTACGACCCGTTCTCCGCCGCGACTCTATTCGTTAAAAAGCCGGTCCACCAGTCCTATCGAGAAGAAATCATCGCCTCAAGTCGCGAGCAGTTTGCCATCACCGCCGGCGCCGCCAAAAAGTTGATAGAAGAAGAAGAATCTACTATTATCCGAAGTGCCAGCGAAAAGGCCATCATCACCGGCCAAAAGGTAGATACTAGTATTGAAGAACACCCCGAGCCATTGATCTAGCAAAGCTAGATCAATGGCAATTTCTAAGTTCTAATATCTAAATTCTAAATAAATTCCAAATATCAAACCAGCTACGCCCCCGACCGTCCGGAAATCGTGTACTGCGAAACCTGCTACCAAAATGAAGTCGCCTAGGCTATTCGCGAGTAGAAAACACCTCTTAATTGATTGTTAATGACTAACCGTGGTAACATTTAGCCATGAAAAAATCGACTCAAAAATTTACAGCTGTCTATAGGAAATCAGGCAAATGGTATATCGGTTGGATAGAAGAAGTCCCCGGGGCTAATACCCAGGGTAAAACTATCAAAGAGCTTAAAGAAAACTTGAAAGAAGCTGTAACGCTGATTTTAGAATCAAACCGAATACTGAATCGCGAAATCACCGACGATGGCAAAGTAACTCGCGAAAAACTAACGGTTTCCCTCTAGTCTTTACTAAGACGAAGCGAGTCACGCTTATAAAGCATATCCGGAAAAGCGGATGTGTATTTGTTCGTGAGGGCGCGAAACATAGCCTATTTTTTAATCCAAGTAATCATCGATTTTCAACTGTGCCACGACACACGGAAATTGATAAATTTCTGGCCAGAAAAATTTGCCGAGATCTTGGGATTATAGAAGTATGACCGCCCAGAAATATTGTACTGCGAGCAGTGCTATCAGCAGGAGGTGGCCTGACCAATGGATAAGCCTATTCCGTATTGACAAAGTCAATACGTTGTGTATACTAAGAGTATATGAATAAATCACAATCTCAAATCCAGGTTAGGATTGACAGTAAAACTAAAAAAGAAGCCAGCAACACCCTCAGTGAATTAGGTTTAGATTTGTCTTCCGCTATTAAGCTATTTCTTCGCAGCGTTATTGTTACGCAGTCTATTCCCTTTGATATTAGAACCAAGAACGGATTTACTCGTGCGCAGGAGAGAAAGATTCTAAAAGAGACGGAAATGGCAATAAAGCACGGAAAAAGATATTCCAGCGCAAAAGAGTTGCACGCCAGCATCTTTACCGATGAGGAATAGAAAGACATGAAGTACTCAATCGTTGAGCTTCGTAAATATCGGGAGCCATCCAAAACTGTTTAAAGATTGATCTTCGCTCATCTAATCTTCATATTGTTTTCACTTTAATTGAGTAAAAGGCTGGCACGCTTCTCGCTAGTTTGATTTTCCCCTAATCAGCTAATCAGCTCGGGCATGATTCTCATTTACACAACTCACAAAAATACCGAGGCGGCCGTCAACATAGGCGACCTCCTCATCAAAGATAAGCTCGCGGCCTGCGTTAACATCTGGCCGATTCAGTCTATCTATCGCGACGGTGATGAAATAAAAAGCCACCTAGAAGCGGCCATGCTCATCAAAACCTTTGAGCAAAAACTGCAGCAGATAGAGGAGGTAATAGAGAAAAATCATCCCGACAAAACGCCCTTTATCGGCGCCGTGGATGTCCGCCGCTTTAACCGAAGCTACCGCGAGTGGATGATGGAGGTGGTGAAGTAGGGGAATAACCCCTCCCAGCCTCCCCTTACTCTAAGAGGAGGAGTTCACTTTACATTTTCTGAAAAAGAAGGTATTTTATTTACATTATGAAATTTTCAATATCCTCAAAACTAAATAAAGCCAGTATTAAAAATGTTGAAGCCTTCTTTTTGCCGGTCTGGGTAGAGAAGGAGCGCTATCAGTATGACGACGCTGTCTCGGTTTTAGACGCTGCAGACCAAAAACTGGTCAAGAACTTCCTGAAGGAACGCGAGCCTAAGGCGGGCGAGGTGCACCTTATCCGGCTCAACAAAAAGCCGGGCTTTGTGTTCTTGTCCGTGGAAAAGGAGTTTAATGGAAAAAAGCTGACCTTGCTCGCGCGCAAGTATATCCGCACCGCTAAAAAGCAAGGCTTTAAGGAAGTAGGCATCTACATTGACGACCTCGCAGATGATGACCTGGCCAAGACTGAAATCGCCGGCTTATTCGTCCGCAACTCCCTGCTTGCCCACTACGACTTTAGCGAGGAGTTCAAAGCCGCCCCTAAGGACGGTTGGAAGCGCGTTCAAAACCTAACCATCTTTAGCGACCATGATGAAAAAGAGTTGCGCGCCACTGTAAAAGAAAACGAAATAATCGCCGAAGGCGTAAACCGATGCCGTACTCTGAGTAACTACCCGCCCGTAAAGATGACTCCAGAGGGGCTGGCCGAAGCGGCACGAGATGTAGCCAACGAGTGCCGGCCCGCCAAAGGCGGTGCCAGCTCTATCAAAGTGACTGTTTTTGATGAGAAGAAGCTGTACAGCGAAGGCATGAACGCCATTTTAGCGGTTGGCGGCGGATCAGATAATCCGCCACGTCTAGTCATTATGGAGTATAAAGGAGGTCAAGATGGAGACCAGCCGCTCGCAATAGTCGGCAAAGGAATCACCTTTGACTCCGGTGGCTTGAATATCAAGCCCGGCGAATACATGAGCGACATGCACATGGATATGAGTGGTGGCTCGGCCACTATCTACGCGGTAGCGGCTATCGCCAAACTAAAACTGCCAATAAACGTTATCGGTTTTATTCCGGCCGCGGAAAACATGCCAAGTGGTAAAAGCTACCGCCAGAACGACATCATCACCGCTTATGGCGGCAAGACCATGGAGATAGGCAATACCGACGCCGAGGGGCGCGTGGTTATGGCTGACGCGATTGAATACGCAAAGACAAAGAAGCCAGCCCTGCTCATGACCATCGCCACTCTTACCGGCGCCGCCATGGTCGCGCTCGGCACGCGCTGGAGCGGCCTCTTTGTAAAGGATAATAAGGATCTCCGCGCCGCCCTGGAGAGTATTGGCGAGACCTCTGGCGACGCCGTCTGGCCACTACCGCTGACTGAGCAAAATGAAAAGGAGGTGGAAGGTATTTTCGCAGATGTTACCAACACCCACAAATCCAACTCCCGCTATGGCGGTGCCAGCTCAGCCGCCGGATTCCTATCGCAGTTTGCCGGCGACCAAACTTTCGCACACCTAGACATGGCTCCGCGCATGACCACAAACCCGGAAGAAGAGGCCCTTAGCTGCGGCGCCGCCGGTTTTGGTGTAGCCTACTTTGTAGAACTCGCGAAGCACTGGGAAACCATCAGAAGTACGCTATAATATAAGTAACCTGTCGGGTAGTGAAATGCGACCCGCCCGCAGGACACGCTGATCAAGCGGTCGCATTTCTACTACCCGATGCCCCAGCACCGTTTTCAGTTACAAAAGCCGGAAAAAGAGCAAGACGTCACTTACCTTGCCCGAACAAATTACCGAAACGACAATCGGCTCTTTGGCATAAAGCGCAGAGACCGCCGTCAACACATGTATGTTGTTGGAAAGACCGGTGTGGGTAAGTCTGCGCTTCTGCACAACATGATCGTCCAGGACATCATGCACGGCGACGGTGTCTGTGTGGTGGATCCGCACGGTGAGCTGGTAGAGGACGTGCTACCGATGATCCCGAAAGAACGTGCCGAAGACGTCATCTACTTCAACCCGGCAGACATGGACTTTCACGTCGGCTTTAACGTGCTTGAGCTGCCCGACCCAAGATACAAGCACTTAGTCGCCTCCGGTCTGATGGGTATCTTCACTAAGATCTGGGCGAACGTCTGGTCTGCCAGAATGGAGTATATTTTAAACAACGCCATCCTGGCGCTTTTAGACACGCCCGGGACAACTCTGCTCGGCATCCCGAGGATTCTCGTAGACAAAGAGTACCGCCAAAAAATAATCAATAACCTCAACGACCCGGTGGTGCGCGCCTTTTGGATAAACGAGTACGAAGAGTGGCAGGATAAGTTTAGAAACGAAGCCATAGCCCCTATTCAAAACAAAGTTGGTCAGTTCCTTTCCACGAGCATCATTCGTAACGTGGTTGGTCAGAACAAAAGCACCATCAATATCTTTGATTTAATGAACGAGCAGAAGATCTTTTTGGTCAACGTCTCCAAGGGGCGCATCGGTGAAGACAACTCCGCTCTGCTCGGCGCCATGCTCATCACCAAAATCCAGCTCTCGGCTATGGAGCGTGTCCGTATTCCCGAGGAAGACAGAAAAGACTTTTATCTATATGTGGATGAGTTTCAAAACTTTGCAACAGACTCCTTTGCCGGCGTTCTTTCCGAAGCCCGTAAATATCGCCTAAACCTTATCATAGCCCACCAGTATATCGGTCAGCTAATGACAGACTCCTCCACTGTCGTCCGCGACGCTGTTTTTGGAAACTGCGGCACTATGGCGGTCTTTCGCGTCGGCGCGGCCGACGCGGAGTATTTTGAAAGCGAATTCACTCCGGAGTTCGTCATTGAAGACATCGTCAACATCCCGAACTACTGCATCTATATTAAACTGATGGTTAACGGCATCACCTCGCGTCCGTTTTCCGCGTCCACAATCGCTCCCTTTGAGGTCCAGGCAGACGCCGCCGGTGCTAACGCCATTATTGAGATGTCTCGTAAAAAGTACGCCCGTGCCCGAGACAAAGTAGAGGCCGACATCAACCGCTGGGCCAGTGGTGGCGAAGAAGAAGATGAGGACGGAGAGATGGCGCCAGGCACGGCCCGGCCCAGTGAAGCGAAAAAAGAAGGAGAGTTCTTTGAATCTGTCTGCTCCGTCTGCGGCAAAAAAGCCAAGCTACCATTTAAACCAAACCCAAACCGCCCAGTCTACTGCTCCGAGTGTCTGGAAAAGGTTAAGGCCGGCGAGATAGAGGCGCCTAAGATCCTAAAGACGCCGTCTCAAGACCGCATGGCCAAAGCCTCGGAAACGCTCGCCGCCATGGGTATTGAGTTTGACCAAGCTGAAAAACGTCCAAGCCAAAATCATAAAAAGAGCAGTGGCGACTCTCGCGGTCAAAAAAGAGGCGGTGATTACAGAAAGAAAAATAGCGGAGGGAAGCCCGACCGCCAACCGGACTCGTCTGGCCCCCAGCCAAAGGAAGCCTCTCTCGGCGACCTAAAAGACGACGGCCGCCAGCCGCAAGTAAAAGAATCTAAAGACGCCGAAAGTATCAAAGCGGCGCTCCGCGCCGCCCTGGAAAAAAAGAATCAGTAACGAGTAACGAGTAGCAAGTAGCGAGCTCCCTCTCTTACCGCGCCCGTCCGTAGTCTTGACGAAGGTTCCCGATTTGTCCGCGAGGAACGAGCGGATACAAATCGCAATGCCTGTGGTAAGGGAGATAAGAGGGGGTTGGGAGGGGTTATGATTACCCTCTCCCAATTTCCTAAAGTCCCCCTGTGGCCTTTTCCACCCGCTCGGCGTATTCGCCGGTGGCGGTGTTTATTCGCACAACGTCGCCATTGTTAATAAACAGCGGCACCTGAATAGTCGCACCGGTTTCCAGCTTCGCGGCCTTTGTACCGCCGCTCGTTGTATTTCCTTTTTCACCCGGCACAGTTTCTTCAATGCTCAGCTCGGCTTTAATAGGCCACAGAATGTTTATCGGGTCATCATTCCAATACAGAGCCGTCAGTTCAGTGTTCGGTTTGGTAAACTGCGCCTGGGTGCCCGCTACTTCTTCTGTCATAGAAAAACGAGCGCTCGGATTATCTATAGCGCTAAACCAATACTCACCACGGCTGTTATACAAATACTTCGCCGGCCGCTTTTCCACGTCCGCCTCCTCAAAAGTCTCGTTCATGTGGAAGTTCCGGTCTAAAATCTTGCCGGTAATCAGATTCTTTATCTGGGTCTGGGCGACGGGCTTTCGCTGCTGCTTGCGCAGAGTCGCGAACGAAATAACCTCGTACGGCTGCCCCTCGTACAAAAAAACCACACCCACCTTTAGATCATTGTATGACAACATAATGGTAAAGATTATAGCGAGTTTCGAGGTTTAGTCAATTTTTATGTAAGCACCAAATTCCAAGCACCAAGCATCAAATAAATCACAAACTTCAAAATTGGAAATTGGAGCTTATTTGGGATTTGGAAATTGTCATTTGGTATTTTATAATGCATGTATCCATGAAATGCATTATTTTAGCTGCTGGCAAGGGGACGCGCATGCGTCCTTTAACGCTTCACACTCCCAAGCCCATGGTTATGGTTCTTGGTAAGCCCTTGCTTGAGCACATTATCAATGAGCTACCAAGTGAAATAACCGAGCTTATCCTGGTGGTTGGTTATCAACACGAAAAGATTCGCGCCTACTTTGGTGATAAATTCAGCGACCGAAAAATAGTTTACGTCATCCAAGAAGAGCAGCTCGGCACTGCCCACGCCCTAAACCTTGCCCGGCCATACTTGAACGAGGGAGAGAAGTTTTTGTTCATGTTTGCCGACGACCTGCACAGTGCCTCCGCCATGAAGCAGCTTGTCCAGGGAGACATCGGTATGCTTGTGCAAGAGCACGAAGACCCGCGCCCATTTGGTGTGGTTGAGGTAGATAAAGAAGGCAGGGTTACCAGTCTGGAAGAAAAGCCGGCCGATCCGAAATCAAACATGGTCGCGGTTGGTGTTTTTCTTTTTGATGACAGAATCTTCAACTATCCGATCCGCCTAAGCCCACGCGGCGAGTACGAGTATGTAGATCAGGTCGTGGACATGCTCAAAGATCACGATTTTGTCGTTGAAAAAACAAACTTCTGGCACCCAATCGGCTATCCGCAAGACGTTGAGGTTGCTGAACGAAAACTGCGCGAAGCACACGCCGCCCCAGAGCCGGACTACACTCACATCCCGGCTGTCATCATCGCCGGCGGTAACGGCACCCGTCTTCCCGAGGGCGAGCAAGAACAGCCCAAGTGTTTGGTTGAAATAGCCGGCAAGCCCATGCTTGCCTGGCAAATAGAAAAACTGCGCCGCCAAGGTTTTAAAAACATCCGCCTCTCACTTGGCTACAAGGCTCAGATGGTTGTTAACTGGTTACAGACAAGCAATAACACAGATATCAGCTACGTCATTGAAAATGAGCCCCTTGGCACCGGCGGCGGCCTGCGCCTAGCCGCCAAAGACTTTACCACTCCCTTTATCGCGCTGAACTGCGACGACATTGCTGATGTGGATTTCGCCTCGCTCATGCGCCACGGCGGCAAAGAGTACAATGTTATCAGCGGTATGCCGTGCACCGATGCGACCACATTTGAATCACTCGTCCACGACAAAGACAAACGAGTCCTTGAATTCCGAGCCCGGTCAGCTGACATTAAAGACGCGATCGTGAACATAGGCCACTACTATCTCCAGCCCAATATTTTTGCAGACATGCCTGAAAAGTTCTCTAATGAAAGAGACCTATTCCCCAAGCTTGTGCAAGAGGGCAAGCTTGTCCTGCACACCCACAAAGGTTACTGGCTGACCGCCAACAACGCCGAGCAGCTCGCCGCTGCCAGAGACTTTTTTTCCAAATAGTGGTATTTTAGTACCTCCATGGCTACCACTAAGAAAAAAACTGTCTTTGTCGGCATGTCCGGCGGCGTGGACAGCTCGGTCACCGCGGCCATTCTAAAATATGGAAGACCAAGCCTGCCTGCCGGTAGGCAGGACTACGACATAGTCGGGGTCCATTTGCGCTGCTGGAATATAGACGGCTGCGCCGAACAAGATGCCGAAGACGCCCGCCGCGCCTCCGAAACCCTAGGCATTCCCTTTTATGTATTTGATTTTGAACGCGAGTACAAAGAGCGGGTAGTGGAGTATATGGTAGACGGCTACCGCCGCGGCATCACCCCAAACCCGGACGTGATGTGTAACAGCCAGATAAAGTTCGGGTTGTTCTACGACCGTGCGCTGAAGATGGGCGCAGACTATATCGCCACCGGACACTACGTCCGCCTGAAGCGTCTACGTACTAAGCACTACGTACTAAGCACTGCCCGTGATCCTGACAAAGATCAAAGCTACTTCCTCTGGACGCTGACCCAAGAGCAGTTGGCACACTGCCTCTTTCCACTCGGCGATCTCATTAAAAAGACCGAGGTTCGTAAACTCGCCAAAAAGTATAAGTTGCCAAATGCCGACAAAAAAGATTCTCAAGGCGTCTGCTTTCTTGGGCAAATAAGTTTACCGGAGTTTCTCGCCGGCTTTATCCCAGACAAGCAGGGCAAGATCGTAGACATCTCCGGCAAAGAGCTGGGCCAGCACACCGGCGCGCACCACTTTACCATAGGCCAGCGCAAAGGGCTGGGCGTGGGCGGTTTTGCCAAGCCGCAGTACGTGGCCAAAAAAGACATCAAAACCAACACTGTCACCCTCGCCCCAGAATCCGACCCATCTTTGTACGCCTCCAGCGTCGAGCTAACCGATTTGAATGTAATAGACAATTCTTATTCCAATGTTCTCAAGAACATTGGAATAAGGGTGTTGGCCAGGATTCGCTATCGACAACCACTATTTGGAGCGAAGCTGGAAAAAGGAAAAAAGAAAAAGGAATGGTTGCTGACATTTGACCACCCGCAGAAATTCATCGCCCCCGGCCAGTCCGCCGTAATGTACGACGCCAAAGGAAAAATGCTCGGCGGCGGCATCATCAAGAACGCCAAATAGCGGTATACTAAATAAGTATGCCCCTGCATCAAAAATCTTTTTGGCTACTTGCCTTCTTTCTACTTGGCACCGGCCTGGCCAGCGTTCTGATTGGTCCGACGATTTTAGACTCCCCCGCACTCGGGGGATTTTTAATAGCCGTACTCCTCGGTCTCATCGTCAGCACCGCCCTACTTATGTACAAAGGCCCGCTCTTTGCCCTACTTTCGCTCGCGCTCGTTATTGGCAGTAGTTACTACTGGGCACACAACTATTTGTATGCAAGCCAGCTCACCCTGCCCTCTCCCGGGCCGGTAGAAATAAATGGGTTAGTTATCCGCTCTCAACAAAAGCCAACAAGTCAAACAATAGACGTCGCCCTAACAGGAGACTACACCGGTACCGTCCGCATAATTATTGATCGCTACCCAATAGTTCAGTATGGTGACACGCTCACTGTCACGGGCACACTTGAGGAGTTAGACGCAGACAGACTTAGCTTCTACGCAAAAGAGCGCATCGCCGCGACCATGGCCTTTCCAAAAAAGTTAAGCATTATCTCAAGCGGTGGCGGCTCTGCCATCAAAAGACACCTCTTCGGCATTCGGGATAGCGTGCAAAACTCCTTAGAGCAGAGTCTTTCGCCGAAAACCGCCACCTTCGTCTCCGGCCTACTTCTTGGTAAGAGCGCCGGCTTTTCCAAGGAGTTTACCGAGCAGATGAAGGCCACCGGTACCACGCACTTAATCGCCCTTTCCGGTTATAACATCAGCATCGTTATCATGATGGTGTTTTGGTTTTTCGGATCTTTGCTTGGCAGGCGCAACGCCTTTTGGATAGCAATCACCGTCATCATCGCCTTTGTCATCATGACCGGTGCCGAGGCCTCGGTCGTCCGCGCCGCAATCATGGGTTGTATCATCGCACTAGCAGAGTATGTCGGCCGGGTCCACTCTTTCAAAAATGCAATTGTAGCCGCCGCCTTTGTCATGGTCCTTTTCAATCCAAGCATTTTAGTCTTTGACGTCGGCTTTCAACTCTCGTTCCTGGCTTTGCTCGGCATTATCTACCTCCAGCCGGCGTTAGAGCTGTGGTGGCGGCTACCCAGCACAAGCTGGTTCCCCTGGACCAAAGAGCTTGTCACCACCGTCTCCGCCCAAGCCGCCGTTCTGCCAATTCTGCTTATCAACTTTGGCTTTTTCGCGCCCATCTCCTTACTCACTAACGTCCTGATTCTCGGCCTAATCCCGTGGACCATGCTCCTAGGCTTTCTCACTGTTTTAGCCGACTCTGTATCCGGCATCCTGGCGCAACTTTTTGCCCTACCAACGCGTTTGCTCGCCGGCTTTGAGATCTGGGTGATTGAGTTTTTCAGTCAATTCCAATTCGGAGTCAGCACGCAAAGTGTCTCGCTCCTGCTCATCATTCTTTACTACCTTATCTTGATCGTTTTTATTCGTTATAGTGAAGAGAAGCATGCTTACACAACTGTTCCCGTCTAAACAAAAAAGAAGGCAGATCGCGGGCATGCTGATAGTGCTCGGCGTTGTTGATCTCGCGCTTTGGTTAAGCGTCTTTAGTCCGGCCACTGATCCGGCCATTTATTTCCTAGACATTGGTCAGGGCGACAGCTCTCTTGTTGTGCTTGAAGGAGGCGTCAAAATACTGATTGATGGCGGGCCAGACGCAGCAGTTGTGGAGCGCCTGGCCGAGGTCCTACCACCGCACGACCGCTACCTAGACCTCGTCGTCATGACCCACACCGATCTAGACCACATGGGCGGCCTAATAGACGTACTTCAAACATACAAGGTTGGCACGTTCATCGGCACCGGCCGCAAAGACGACAGCGACGAGTATCGGGAGCTCATTAATGCGCTCATTGAGCAACAAGTGCCATATGCCCAACTGGCAGAAGGGGATGAAATAAATATAGGCGACACGCGCCTGGCTGTGTTGTCGCCAAACACGCAAGAGGTACTCAGTAGCGAGCCAAACGACGCCGGTCTTGTCTTCCGGCTAACCTCGCCAAACTACAGCGCCCTGTTTACCGCCGACATTAGTACAGTCGTAGAAGGCCGGCTAGCCAAAGAGTACAATCTGCAATCCGACATTCTTAAAGTCGGCCACCACGGCTCCAAGTTTTCTTCCTCGGCAGAGTTTCTATCTGGCGTTAGTCCGCGTTTAGCCGGAATTGGCGTGGGCAAAAACCGCTACGGCCACCCTGCGCCCGACGCCCTAGAGCGCATCGCCAAAATCACTCGCCACATCTTCCGCACCGACGAGCAGGGGACGATAAAAATAGTTCGTAATGACAATCAGCTAAAGGTATTTGCTGAAAACAAAAACTAATTATCTCAAAATATGCACGTGCATATTTTGAGATAATCGAATTTAGGGGCAAATAGAAACAACCTCCTTACATGTTCACCAGCGTCATCAGCCATCTGGGCACTGTCCAGAAACTAGAAGCGGGCCGGACAGTGTTCTTCGCTGTTCCGGCCCGCACTGCGCGGTTACCCGCGCGGGGGTCAGGCTCCTCGCGCCGGCACCAACTTGAGCCAGCGCTTGGAAACGATCTCGTAGTCGATGGCTCCCCATAGAGCTCCGATGACGCCACCGAGCAGTGGCTGACCACTGTGAGCACCGATCAGTACTCCGATGGCGCTGCTCACGGCTACCAGAAGCGCCAACCGACAGTGTACCAGCTTGAAAACAGTGACACTGAAGATCACGGGGACCATGCGTCGCTTCCACAGCCACGGCACTACCTTGCAAGCAATGCCAAGCGCGATGCCAAGTACAACCAGCGCGCCGAAGAGCATCCCCACTCCAATCAAGATGCTTCTAACTGTGGGCTGGTACGCAAGGAAGCTCACGATACTGAACGCGCCCACGCTCCCAAGTGCGATCAGCCAGCCCCGACGACTTCTCAGCTCATTGCTACGCAGTCGTTCTAGGTCGACGTAGCGATGTCGTTTGTAGTGCTTGAAGCCGTCACTGAATACGAGAGCAAGGAGGAATAGGCATGCCGCGAAGGCGACCGACAGAAAAACAGCTAAGCTAGCCGGCGTCGTAGCCTTGTCTGGGGTAAAGAATCGTTCCCCCAGACAGGGGGCACCGATGAACATGTAGCTCATCAGGCTCAGATAGAGTCCGGCCCGACCCATGGCCCGCCACCACGGCCAGAAGGGTCGCCACCCGACGACATCTGTCCAGGCGGTCTTCATAGCCGCCGGCAGCTTGGGGCTGACGAACACTCCCCAACCAACGGCTGCGCCAACCGCCATGCCGAGAATCACTGCCAGCGAGAACACCTCTGGCTGGAACTGCAGAGCCACGGCGCTGCCCACGGTCGCGCCGATGAAGCACGACACCATGATGCGATAGAGCATCTTTACCTCCACGTGTTGTTGCAGGATGACGGCTACCAACGCGGCAGCAACTCATCTGCGGTTCTAGTTAAAATTAGAGCAAGAAGTAGAATAAAAGTCAATATTCCATAAAAGATCTGAAATGTTGAAAATCAAATAAGTAAAAAGCACGCGGCCGCGTACTTCTTACTTATCCCACGGCAATCAGCACCTGCGAATTAACACAGCAACCCTATTTCGCAATTTCGCCTGCCTACCGCAGGCAGGAGAAATTGGCAAGTGAAAGAATCGTGCGATTAATCGCACGATTCTTGTGCATACCTTTTGACTCGTACGTACGAGTCAAAAGGTATGCAGATGAAAAGAAAGAAACTAAAATCTCCAGAAACGAATACGGACTCCGACTTTTTAGGGTCGGAGTCCGTAGCTGCGCGGTTCTTCCGCGCGGAGCGTCTCGCCGTTCGACCAGAGGTCACGCCGGCGAGGGCGATGTGGCGAGAGCGGGGCTGGGGTTCCACTCGGGGTCGGCCGCCCGGCAGAGCAGGTGGTAACCCACGACGCTCTCGCCGTTGGACAACGGCACGAAGGCGCCGTGCCCGTTGAGGCAGAACCCGCGCGCCATGTCGACCGTCAGGTCGCTGGCGATGGCGAGCCAGGCCTTGCCGTCCCCACCCCAGAGGACCACCTTGCCGTTGTTCATGTCCCAACGGCCCCGCCACCCTTCGTTCTCGCAGGCGATGGAGCGTCCCCGCTCGCCGCCGATCATGCGGACGGGCAGGTCGGTTACGTGGATGAAGCCCGCGGCGCGCAGAAGCGCGATCACGGTCTCATTGCAGCCGCTGTTAGGCTGCAACGCGAGCCTGAGGCGCGCGGCGAAACCCGTGATGCCATCTCTCCGGAATCGGTGGTTGGTACCCATTGATCCAGTCTCCTCAAAAGGTCACATCCCATACCCGGGGACTCGGGAAGAAGGTTTTGACCGTCCTATAATTTGCCATAGCACACATTAACGTCTTTGTCAATATACCCCAAAAATGGCTGAAATGGTACAATTTTGACGTCACTAATCACTAATAATCACTAATCAAACGAATAGGCCACAAACGTTGCCGTTGCGCATTAGGCGATTCGTGATTAGTGATGTCCATACTCTTATGCAACGAACCTACATCAGTGAAACGCCGCAAAAGATTGGTGAGCAAGTCACTCTTTCCGGTTGGGTGCACATTCGGCGCGACCACGGCAAGCTCATCTTCTTAGACCTGCGCGACCAAAGTGGCGTTATTCAGCTCGTGGTCACACCCAAAAGCCCTGCCTATGAAGCCGCTCAAGCGCTTCGTCCGGAGTGGGTCATTCAGGTCTCCGGCACTGTCAAAGAGCGGCCGGAATCAATGAGAAACGAGAAGCTAGAAACTGGAAACGTAGAAATGAACGTGGAAGAGCTCGTCGTCCTAAACCAAGCCGAGACGCCGCCCCTCCCGCTAGACACCGAAGGGTTGGACATTGATGAAGAAGTTCGGCTAAAGTACCGCTACCTAGACCTGCGCCGCCCGCGGCTGCAGAGAAACATTCGCTTGCGCTCCGAGTTGGTTCAGCGCATGCGGAGTTTTCTGTTTGGCCAAAACTTCACCGAGATAGAAACCCCGTACTTTTCTAAAACCACGCCCGAAGGTTCGCGCGACTTTGTCGTTCCAAGTCGCATGTACCCCGGCCAGTTTTTTGCTCTGCCGCAAAGCCCCCAGCAGTATAAGCAGTTGCTGATGACCGCCGGCTTTGAAAAGTACTTCCAAATAGCTCGTTGCTTCCGCGACGAAGACTTGCGCGCCGACCGCGCCTTTGAACACACCCAGTTAGACCTGGAGATGAGCTTTGTGGAGCAGGCCGATGTACTCGCGGTTATAGAAGCCATGATCATTACCGTGGCCGAGGGCATGGGTAAGAAGATCAAAGAAAAGCCGTTCCCGCGCTTTACCTACCAAGAGGCGATGGAGAAGTTCGGCGCAGACAAGTTTGACCTGCGCACCGAAGAAGACAAACAGAACGGCGTTCTGGCTTTTGCCTGGGTACTAGATTTTCCTTTCTTCGAAAAGACAGATGATGGCGGCTATACGTTTACCCACAACCCCTTCTCCATGCCCAAACCCGAGCACGTTGAGTCGCTCCTCAAGGGCGAGAGCATTGACGGCATTATGACCCAGCAGTACGATCTTGTTTGCAACGGCTTTGAAGCCGGCGGCGGCTCTATCCGCGCGCATAAGCCCGAGATCCTCAAGGCAGTATTCAAAGTCATGGGCTACACCGACGAAAAGATAGAAGAAGATTTTGGCCACATGCTCTCTGCTTTCAGCTACGGCGCGCCGCCCCACGGCGGCATTGGTATGGGTATAGACAGACTAGCCATGATACTAGCCGGCGAGCAGTCAACACGCGAAGTAATCGCCTTCCCGCAAAGCTCCAGCGGCCACACTTCAGTGATGGACGCGCCCAGCGAGATAACTTCTGACCAGCTCAAAGAACTCGGCCTACAGGTGAAAAAATCAGAATAAGATTGCTTTTATTGTAGCGAATTAGTAATATTTGTATCATTAGTAATCATTAGTATACCTGCCTACCGGCAGGCAGGTTGGTATCTTAATTGAGCTATGAACCACAACCATCCAAAAGAAGAAAGAACATTAGTTTTGCTGAAGCCGGACGCCGTCCAGCGTGCCTTGCTTGGTGAAATTATCCACCGCTTTGAGCGCAAGGGTTTAAAGATAATCGGCCTCAAGATGATCCAGATGGACGAGGTTCTGGCCAAAAGCCACTATGGCAAATATGTAGACAAGCCGTTTTTTGAAGGACTTAAGAACTTTATGGGCGCGGCCCCAATCGTGGCTGTCGTCATCTCCGGCGTGGGCGCGCTGAAGGTAGTACGCACGCTTATCGGTTCTACAAAAGCATACGAAGCGGCGGCCGGTACAATTCGCGGTGACTTTGCCATGAGCACGCAGTCAAATCTGATCCACGCCTCAGATCCGGAGGAAAACCCAGAGGAAGAAGTGACTCGTTTTTTCAGTGAAAACGAACTCTTTTCCTACAAGAAAATAAATTTCGACCTGCTCTACGCCGCGGACGAACTTAAGTAGGATAGACTTCACTAATCACTAATAAGCACGAATCAGACTAATTCACACCATGCAGTGATAGCTATTCGTGCGATTAGTGATTATCCGTGATTCGTGAGGTCAAGTTCATTTTTTCTTCATCGACTTATGCTATACTGTAGGTACCCGCGATAAAGATTTTCCTATAGTCTTTATCACCGGGAGGACGAATCGCTTCAGGCCGTGGCCCGAAGCTGAGTCCACCCACCTACATTCAGTAGGAAACTCACTACGCGGGACCCCTTCGGGGGATAAAAAAGACCAATAGGTCTTTTTTATTTATCCCCAGTTTTAGCTTACTTATCCAAATTCTATCCAATGGTTATCCAGTGGTTATACACATGATAGCCAAGCACTCTCAATTACATTTGCCAGTAAGCATGCAAACCTGTAGAATCTAACCACTTGTATGCAAAATATTCGAAACTACGTAATCATCGCGCACATTGATCATGGGAAGTCCACCCTGGCCGACCGCATGTTGGAGCTGACCAAAACCGTTGAAGCCCGCAAGATGCAGGCCCAGTATTTGGACGGCATGGATTTGGAGCGCGAGCGAGGCATCACCATCAAGATGACACCAGTCCGCATGATATACAAATATCATGCGCAATCACCAAATCCTAAGCACCAAATCCTAAATAAATCTCAAATCTCAAATTCTAAATCAGAAACTACAGATTCAGAACAAGAATTTGTTCTGAATCTGATTGATACTCCCGGACACAGCGACTTTGGTTACGAAGTCAGCCGCGCTCTAAACGCGGTTGAAGGAGCTATTCTGCTGGTAGACGCCACTCAGGGAGTCCAAGCTCAGACTTTGTACAACTTTGAGATGGCTAAGCGCGCCAAACTCAAAATAATCGGCGCCGTCAACAAAGTCGACATGGCCACGCCGGAACAGATCCAAGACTCTAAGCGCGACGTGGCCGAACTTATCGCCAGCGACCCTTCGGAAATATTTGAATGCTCCGGCAAGACCGGCCAAGGCGTACCCGAACTCCTCGAAGCCGTAGTTGAACAAGTCCCACCCCCACATCGTCATCCTGAGCGAAGTGAAGGATCTCGAGATTCTTCGCCTGCAGCTCAGAATGACATAAGTCGCGGCCTCGTCTTCGACTCTCAATACGACGAGCACAAAGGCATCATCGCCTTTATCCGTGTCTTTAGCGGCTCATTTTCTTTGAACAAAAACTACTACCTTGTGGCCACCGGCGCAGAGGCAAAGACTAAAGACATCGGCTATCTGCGCCCCGGATTTACGACCTCTTCGGAAATAAAAATGGGCGAGATAGGTTATGTCGCCACCGGCATCAAAGATCCGGACGCGCTTAATATTGGTGACACACTCACCGACATCAAGCCAAGCTCTGTGGAAGATCCCAAGCAACTCGCTCTGCCCGGATACCGTGAGCCAAAGCCGGTACTATACGTTTCTTTTTATCCAGAGAACTCGGAAGATTATGACGATTTTAAAAAAGCACTTTCCAAACTGCGCCTGTCTGACTCTGCGTTAATTTTTGAACCGGACTCCAGCGAAGTTCTCGGCCGCGGTTTTAAGGCCGGCTTCCTAGGCCGGCTGCATCTGGATATTGTTGTCGAGCGTATTAAACGCGAGTTTCACATTCCGGTCGTCAGCAGCTTCCCTTCTGTTGCTTACAAAGTGAAGCTTGGCAAATACATAAAAGGGGACACCGAAGAAAAAGATCTTGAGCCGGCAGGGGACGGAATGTTCTGGGTGAAAAATCCTAAAGAGCTGCCAAGTGACCCGGCGGAGATCTTTGAGCCAATGACCCGCGTAGAGATCCTAACGCCAACTCAGTATCTGGGCGCTGTTCTTTCTCTGTCAGAGCTGTATCGCATGATGGACATGGAGACCAACCCGCTCGTCGGCTCCAGTGACAAGATGCTTGTCACTGCCAAAGTTCCACTCGCGGACCTGATCTCAGATTTTGACGACAAGCTAAAGTCAGTCTCTCAAGGTTACGCCTCGCTTAACTACGAACTTATCGCCTACGAGCGCGCCAATGTGGATAAGCTAGAGATCCTAGTCGCCGAGTCTGTCGTTCCCGGCCTAACCCGCATCTTACCCAAAGCTGACTTAGAGCGTGAAGGACGCCGCACTGTGGAAAAGCTAAAAGAGCTCCTTCCCAAACAGCAGTTTCCCCAAGCCTTGCAAGCAAGTTGGCGCGGTAAGATAATTGCCCGGGAAACTTTGGCAGCCTTCAAAAAAGAACTTGGAAATTTTGGTAAAAACGGCGGCGACCGCACCCGCAAGATGAAGCTCTGGAAAAAACAGGCTCGCGGCAAAGAGCGCCTCAAAGAACGCGGCGTCCAATCCAACATCCAAATTCCTCAAAACGTCTTCAAAGAACTGCTCAAAAAGTGACCGAGCGCGAGCGAAGGTCATCCTGAGCCAGCAGGCGAAGGATCTAATTCATCTGCTTTTCATCCAGCTATTGACCCCCACACCAATAAACCGGGACTGTCTTCGCCAGACGGTGCGCCCCTGCCGGTTAATTGGTGTGGGGGTTGACAAATACATTCAACTCTGCTAGGATGATTGGGTATGGGTAATGGTATTCCTTTGGGTTTTCAGGGGAATGCCACCTACCGCAACTTGTGGCAAAAACCCCGCTTCTAGCGGGGTTTTTGCCAACCTCTGGAAATAATAAGACCGTTTGAGGGGCTATCGGATAGTGACTCCAGTAAATCAGGTTCTTGAGGGGGTTATCGGATAGTGACTCCAATTGCAACTTGTGTTGTATGAGTATAGTCTCGATAACCCCCTCAAGAAACCGACCTTGTGTTGTACCGCGCCCCGTACACAGCTATGCTGTTGTACTGGGGTGAGTATAGCCTGCCCCGTAGACAACTCTGTTGTTGTACGGGGTCGCGATAGCCCCTCAAACGGTCCAATAGTGTAGAATAAACTATATCATGTTTAATAAGCAGATTCCATTATCTCTCCATAGCAACTACCGCATCGGCGGCCCGGCCAGCTTGTTTTTTATCGCAACTAGAATAGAAGACATCGTCGCCGCGGTCAGCGAGGCCAAAAAGCTGAAAGAGCCTCTCTTTATCCTGGGCGGCGGGACCAACCTGCTTATCCCGGACGCCGGCTTTAAAGGTGTCATGCTCAAGCCGGCAATCACCAGCTTGGAACGCATTGAGGGCAGTCGCATCCGTGTTGGCGCCGGTGTGCTTGTTTCAACACTGAATTACTTCACAGTTCGCCAAGGCCTTACGGGCCTGGAGTGGTCCGGAGGACTGCCGGGTACGGTTGGCGGTGCTGTTTACGGCAACGCCGGTGCTTTTGGTGGCGAGATCAAAGACTCGGTCGTAGAAGTTTTGAGTTTAGACATCGCCGGCGCCGAACCCAAACTCATCCGCCGCACCAATCCGGAGTGTCAATTTTCATATCGTAATAGTATTTTTAAGAGTCGCACCCTGGAGGGGACCGACCAAGCCGCACCCGGCTATGCCCCGCCCAAAGAGATAATTTTAGAAGTTATCTTCCAGCTTGCTCCCGGACTATCCACGGATATAAATGCCGGAGTCCACGAAAAAATAGATTACCGCATCGCCCGTCAGCCACTGGACTACCCAAACATCGGCAGTACCTTCAAGAACATTCCTGTAACCAATGTGCCCGAAGCTGTATTAAAGCAGTATGAACACAAGATAAAACAAGACCCGTTCCCGGTCTTGCCCACCGCCGTGCTGATCAGCGAGGCCGGCTTAAAGGGAACAAAATCCGGCGGGGCTATGATCTCCGACAAACACCCGAACTTTATCGTCAACCTCGGGGGTGCCAAATCCGAAGACGTGCGCGCCCTCGCCCAGACCATCAAAGACACCCTCCACCAGCGCTACGGCGTCGACCTGGAACGCGAAGTCATCTTTCTTTAATTTGTTACATTGAAACTTCATCTCTGTAGCTGTATTATAAAAGTGGTAGTGATGCGCGCGATTCGCATTACTCCGACAAGCGAGGAAGCAAAGTGAAAATCTTAGATTTTAATTTTGTCCGAGCGCCGTCGGAACAAAGGTGACATAGGAACCTTTATTACCTAAGATTCGTATATTCGCGAATACTCTGATGAAAATAAACATCAAAACTAAAAATTTAGAATTGACTCCCGCGATGCGGGATTTTATTAACACGAAAATCGGCGCCCTGGAGCGCCAATTGATCCGTTTTGAAAAAGAGGGAGCCCTGATGGTCGAGGTGGAAATAGCCCGGCCAAGTCACCACCACCACAAAGGCAAAGTTTATTACGCCGAAGCCAACCTGCGCATCGGCAAGAATATGCTGCGTGCCGAGTCTGACGACTACAACATCCGCGTGGCTGTGAACAAGGTCCGCCAAATATTAGACCGCGAAATTCGCAAGTATAAAACTGAAATAGGCGCCAGATAGTCGAAGAGGCCGCCCCGGATGTCAAATCCAGTGCGGTCTCTCGCGTAGGCGCATCACTCGAACCTGTCAAGGGTCCGGATGATACGCGCCTTCTCGATCTCCAGCGACCTCCGGTGGGCGCTCCACGTGTCGCGGATCTCGGCCTCTACAAAAGTGCCGCCGGCATGCTCTATGCGGCGTGTTCTGAGAAGCAAGTCGATGTTCGTTAGGCTAATCTCAATCCGCCTAAGACTCCTCCGCAACTTTTCCGCACGGCGCTCCCTTCGAGCAGCCATGAGCTCTTTCATCCAGTTCAGCATGGGTGCACCTCCAAGCTAAATCATACAACAAATACATAGAAAGTCAATATCGCAGAATCAGTCATTTTCCGCTAAACTAACGCAGTATTGTAGCGAGCTAACTGCTACTAGCTATCTGCTAATTTATGTTCTCCCTTTTCTCCTCCAAGCATCCGCTTCACAAAGAAGCTGAAAAAGTCATCAAGGCCGTCAACGATTTAGAACCGGAGATCCAGGCTCTTTCCGGCGACGAGCTTAAAACCGCCAGCCTGGCGCTAATGACAGAGATTCGCGCCTTACCCGAATCGGAGCGCGAACACGCCCTTAATCGCGCCCTGCCGCGCGCGTTTGCCTTTGTACGCGAAGCAGCCAAGCGTACTCTTGGTCAGCGTCACTACGACGTTCAGCTGCTGGCTGGCTACGTGCTTCACAACCGCGCCATCGCCGAGATGAAGACCGGTGAAGGCAAGACCCTCTCTTCTACTCTGCCAATCTACCTCAACGCCTTAGCCGGTAAAGGCGCGCACGTTATCACCGTCAACGAATACCTGGCCAAGCGAGACATGGTCTGGATGGGTCAGGTCTACAATGCTCTCGGCCTCTCTGTCGCCTGCCTTATCCACAACTCAGCCGTTCTCTACGACCCCGGGTACACACAGGCAAGCCCCGTACAGTCGCAAAGCGATCACGGGGCAAGCGCGGACAAAGAAAACCCGCTTGCCGAGGGCGGGTTAATAGATAAAGAACGCGATACCACTGGCGCATTTTTAGTCCAAGAAGAATTTCTGCGACCCACCAGCCGTAAAGAGGCCTATGAAACGGACATCACCTACGGCACCAATCATGAGTTTGGCTTCGACTATTTGCGCGACAATTTGCAACAAAACATCACCAACCAAGTCCAACGCGAATACCCGTTTGCCATTATTGATGAGGTAGACAGCATTTTGATAGACGAAGCGCGCACCCCGCTAATAATCGCCGCGCCGGACGAAGAGTCCAGTGAGTATTACAAGCAGTTCTCCCGCATCGTCAAAAGTCTGGAAAAAGACGTAGACTATGTTCTTGATGAAAAAACAAAAGCCGCCGACATCACCGAGGCCGGTATTGATAAAGTGGAAAAGCTGGCAAACGTGCCAAACATCTACGCCCCGGAGTATATCCGTCTAACCCACTATCTACAGGAAAGTCTGCGCGCCCACGGTGTTTTCCAGCTAGACAAAGATTACGTAGTCAAAGACGGCGAAGTTATTATCGTCGACCAGTTCACAGGCCGCCTTATGCACGGTCGGCGGTACAACGGTGGCTTGCACCAGGCCATTGAAGCCAAAGAGGGCGTGAAAGTCCAGCAAGAGTCGCGCACCTACGCCTCTATCTCCATTCAAAACTACTTCCGCATGTACTCCAAGCTCGCCGGTATGACCGGTACCGCCCTAACTTCGGCCGAAGAGTTTCACAAAGTTTACGGCTTAGAAGTAGTCAGCATTCCGACCAATCGGCCACTCGTCCGCAAAGACGAATCTGATCTTATTTACAAGAATAATGAAGCCAAGTACAACGCGATTATAGAAGACATCCGCGCCCGTCACGAGCACGGCCAGCCAATTCTGATAGGTACGGTCTCCATTGAAAAGAATGAAGAGCTTGGCGCCCAGCTAAAAGCCGCCGGTCTGCCACACGAGATGCTAAACGCGAAAAACAACGAGCGCGAAGGAGCCATCATCGCCCAAGCCGGCCGCCCCGGCGCCATTACGGTGGCGACCAACATGGCCGGCCGGGGCGTGGACATTATCTTGGGAGGTAACCCGACCACAGCCGAAGCCGCCATGAAAGTCCGCGAAGCCGGCGGCCTGCACGTCATCGGCACCGAGCGGCACGAAAGCCGCCGCATCGACGACCAGCTCCGCGGCCGCAGTGGTCGCCAAGGCGACCCGGGCTCCACTCAGTTTTTCCTCTCGCTAGAAGACGATCTCGTCCGCGTCTTCGGCGGTGAGCGCATCAGCTCTATGATGGGCAAGCTTAATCTACCCGACGACATGCCAATCCAAGCCGGCATGCTTACCAAAGCCATTGAAAACGCGCAAAAGCGCGTGGAAGGCCGCAACTTCGACTCGCGCAAACACATGCTAGAGTACGACGACGTGCTGAACAAACAGCGCCAAGCCATCTACCGCCGCCGCCAGCGCATGTTAGAGGCTGCCAGCCCCGGTCAAATTATCGCCGGCTTAGACATGCTTTGGATGACGCATTTGGAAGACATGTCTGCTCTGCAAGACTCTGTCCGTTTGCGCGCCGTCGGCCAAAAAGATCCGCTCGTAGAGTACCGCCGCGAAGGCCATCTGATCTTTAAGCAGATGGAAGTAAGCTTTGAAGAGATGAAGACTCGCTATGAAGAGCAACTCGCCAAGCATAACGCCGCGCACGCCACGCAAAGTGATTCCCCCTTTTCTAAAGGGGGTGCCCCGCAGGGGCGGGGGATTTCTACAACCTCTCCAATAAAACAGCACCCGGAAATTTTAGAAACCCCCCTTGCCCAAGGTGACGCCCCCGCCGCCCCCAAAAAAGAACCCGGCCGCAACGAACCCTGCCCCTGCGGCAGCGGTAAGAAATATAAGAAGTGCCACGGGGCCAATACTTAAAAGTAGTATGAAGCAGCTCACACTTTGCTTAATCCACGAGCATTTACCCGACAATGGGGCGGGCCCCAGAGTTTTACTCGGTATGAAAAAACGCGGCTTTGGCGAAGGTCGCTGGAACGGCTTTGGCGGCAAGGTGGACGACGGCGAGACTATTGAAGAAGCGGCACTCCGCGAGATCCGCGAAGAGTGCGGCATTGAAGCCACCGAAATCGATAAGCGGGGAGTCCTTATTTTTAACTTCCAAGACGACACCAAAATAGGCGAAGTCCACGTCTTTCACATCACTAAATACACCGGCGAGCCGATTGAGAGCGAGGAGATGCGGCCGCAGTGGTTCACTATCGACGAGATCCCATTTTCGCAAATGTGGCCAGACGACGAGCACTGGCTACCACTATTTCTAGCCGGTAAAAAATTCCGCGGCCGCTTTTTGTTTGATAAGCCCTCCACCAACGACTACACCAGCCAAATTTTAGAAAAAGAACTCATAGAAGTAGAGAAGTTATAACAACACCCTTACATACTGGAGTATGTCAGTATGTTGTATATAATAAAAACATGAAGATATCGCTAACGCTTTCCAGTTTTTCCTATTCCGGCTGGTCTATCGGACGGAATATCCGCGTGGAAGCGGAGGCACAAGGGAAGAGTGTGGTGTGGGAAAAGCAAACACGGCCTTTTTCTTTTACGCGTCTAGATATTCCTATAGATATTTTTGAAGTAAATGAGAGCCTAGAGATTCCAGTTAAAATTACGATTACTGAAAAAGATCGTGTATTTCCGGATCGCGGAGAGCAACTTTTAACAATATCCGTACCGGAGAATACCCAATTACCAAGGACCTATACCGCGACGATTGAGGTTTCGGAGAGGCGGTTTGTTTTTTGGAAGACAAAGGCGGTGTTTCATGTTGGCATTGATGTGCGCGCAATTCCCGAAGATTCGCCTAAGCTGCGAGCATATGAATCGTACAATGGCGAAGATTATAATCGTTACGACGAGGTGATTAGAGAAGTAGTGGCTTACTGGAACGATGAATTTACCCGCCTTACGGAGGCCCCCATTGTCCCACTTGATCCAAGCCTGGTCAAAGCAATAGCGTATCAAGAATCGCGCGTTGGGAATCACACAAAAAATAATGGTAAGATCGATATTCTGCAGGTTGGCAATGCGGGCGATCCGGCGCTTACTACTCTGCGTGGTGGGGAGCGGGAATATTGGGTTCATGACGGCAATTTAGTTCAATTGAAATACCCGAGTGCTTCGGTTGAATCTGTGCGCGACAGTATATTCTGGGGTGTTCGTTGGCTATACCATAAGGCTCACGAAAACGTAAAAAACCCAGACGGTAGCTGGAAAACGAAGTGGAAATCGTGGCAAGAAGCTGTGCATGGATACGGTCCCGGAGTTGATGAATATTCACAAAATGTATGGAATATCTATACAAAAGGTATTGATGGGCGTGATAAAAATACAATAAGACTTTGGTCATTTACCGGGTTACTCATATTGATTTTAACGCCCTTGCTTTGGAGTGGCTTTAGCGATACGGACATTCAAAAAGAATTTGTGAAAAATTTTGTCTCAAGTCCGGCAGAGCATTGGGTCAGTATTGATGTTACTCGGCACCCAGAGAATAATGCGCTCTTTGCTGTAGTTAAAAACGACAGCGATAACTGGTTTGAAGAGATGGCTATAGGAAGACTAGAAAAAGGCAAGATTACCTGGTTTCCCGATTTGCCTGTTCATGATGTAGCGAACGGCATCCTTTCGGTGCGGTGGCTGAATTTAAAAGGGTTTGGGGAGCCGATTCTTGAAGTTTTGAGCCAGACACATATGGGGAATGGCACCCTCGGTCTTTATCGCGTAGTGGAAAACGAGCTGGTTCCGCTCGCACGTATATCGGCGGTGGACAATTACCGCGAAAATATATTCGACCCATCAGGATATCCACAATATGGCAGTGGCTACTATTCCTGTAGTTCCATTTATACAGACGGAAAGCTTGATGCTGTATATCGGGATGAAACCGGCGATGGCATTGACGACGCAGTCCTTACCGGCATAAGGCAAACATTTTGCGAAAAAAATTGGGATGATGCTCCTGTGCTGGTGGATGAACAGCCGATTAGAGAGGTATATGAATTGACTGACCTAGAAAAAGAATTAACGAAGTAGAGGAGGTATAATTAAACCATGGCTGAACGATTTAAAATAATCCCATCTGTCTATCTCATCCTTGACCAGGACGGTAAGACACTGCTGGCACAGCGTTTCAATACCGGTTTTGAGGACGGCAAGTACGGTCTAGTATCTGGACATGCTGAAGAAAAGGAAGCATTTCGACAAGCGCTAGTTCGCGAAGTTAAAGAAGAGGCTGGGATTCAGTTGAGGGAGAACGATATCAAGCATGTGCTTACCATGCACCGCGATTGTGGTGACCATGAGAGAGCTGACTTTTTCTTCACCGCCTCCGCATGGCAAGGCGAGATTAAAAATATGGAGCCAAGCAAATGCGATGATCTTTCGTGGTTTGCCCCGGACGCCCTCCCCGAGAATACTATCCCTTACATCCGCCACGCGATTGAGTGCTACCAAAAAGGAATCACCTACACCGAATTCTCCTGGTAACAACACCCTTACATACTGGAGTATGTCAGTATGTTGTGTTGACATAAAAGCATGGAAAAAATAGCTATCAAAAATCGAAACGGCAAGAAAGTAGCTGTTCTGCTTGAGCAGGCTGAAGACCAGCAAGGGTTGGCTTTTGTGATGCACGGGCTTAGCGGTGTAAAAGAGCAGCCGCATATTCAGGCCTTTGCCGAAGCGTTTTTGGAAAATGGCTTTACGGTGGTCCGCTTTGATACGACGAATACTTTTGGTGAAAGCGACGGCCAATACGAAGATGCCACGACCACAAACTATTACGAAGATTTGGAAGGCGTTATCAACTGGGCAAAGAGTCAGTCCTGGTACCAAGAGCCTTTTTGGCTCGCCGGTCATAGCATGGGTGGCATCTGTACAGCACTTTATGCTGAAAATCATCCGAAGAAAGTCGCCGGCCTAGCACCTATTTCTACGGTTGTTTCTGGCGAGCTAAGTCGTCAGGCTCGTGGCCCTGAAAACTGGCAGAAGTGGCAGGAGACTGGTTGGCTAGAGGAGCCGCGTACCGGCCTTCCCGGGCAGATGAAGCGACTAAAGTGGTCGCACGCTGAGGATAGGCTGAAGTACGATCTTCTGCCACAAGCTAAAAATCTCACCATGCCCATCCTCTTTATCGTCGGCGAAGAAGATGAAAGCACGCCACCACAACACCAGCAGATACTTTTTGACGCCATCGCGCATGATCGCAAAGAGCTCCACATTATCAAAGACGCCCCGCACACTTTCCGCACCCCCGAGCATCTTCAAGAAATAAAACAGATTATGATAAACTGGATAAAAAAGTATCAATAATAACACCCTTGCATACTTGAGAGTTTAAGGGTGTTGTACAGAGTATGGAGATTAAAGTTGGGACATATAAGCACTACAAAGGAGATGAAGTGGAGGTCTTCGGAGTCGCATTGCATAGCGAGACGCTGGAGGAGCTTGTTCTGTATCGCCACACGACCGGTGATAAAAAGGCTGAGCAACACTATTGGGTCCGCCCGAAAGCTATGTTTCTAGAAACCGTTCAAAAAGATGGTAAAACAATGCCCCGCTTTGAGTATATGGAAGAATAAATATGATCTACGAAGAACCGCCAAAAGAATTCAATCCGAAGTTTGAAATAGTCAGCTGCTTTGTGGAGCATGATGGCAAGATGCTTTTATTGCATCGCCACAGCCATAAGTCGCAGGGAGATCGCTGGGGTATGCCGGCTGGCAAAAAGGATCCGGGAGAAACAGTGGAGCAGGCGGCCGTACGCGAGCTTAGGGAAGAAACGGGCATAGATCTACCGTCCTCAGCACTAACGTATTTTACGAAAACACTTCATCGCTACGAAGATTTCGATTATATCTACCACATGTTCTCGGTTCGTTTGGATGAAAAACTGCCCGTTCAGTTGAGTGCTTCCGAGCACAAGGAATACCAATGGCTTACCCCGCAAGAAGTTTTGTCCATGCCAAAAGATCAAATAATGGACGATTTAGATACAGTAACAAAAATGTTTTACAATCTATAACTATGAAGCAAATCACAAAGCGTCTCCTGCCGGGTCAAGACCTACGGGCCGAAATAGAAAAGATTGTTAAGGAACAGGAAATAAAAGCCGGCGTCATTCTTTCCGGCGTGGGCTCTCTTACAAATCTGCGCCTACGTATGGCCGGTGCCAAGGAGGTTAAGGAATGGTCCGGTGAATTTGAAATAGTCTCCATTACCGGCACGCTTAGTCAGGCGGATTGCCATCTGCACCTAAGCGCTTCCAATCCCGAAGGTACGGTTATCGGCGGCCACCTGAAGCAGGGGTGTATTATCGGCACTACCTGTGAGCTGGTACTCATGATCTTTGAGGAAGTGGAGTATAAGCGGGCCCCGGATCCAAGCACCGGATATGATGAGTTAGAAGTATGCGAATAATCTCTCTGAACCTCTGGGCCGGCACGCTATTTAAGCCGCTCTTGGAGTACATCAAGCAAGAAGCCGAGCAAACGGATATTTTTTGTTTTCAGGAGATGGTTTTTCACGGTCCGGCCGAGCAGGTTACTAAGCATAGCATCCGGGGTAATCTATACGCAGAGATTGCCGCCATTCTACCCGATCACAATGGATATAAACGGCTGGCACCCGAAGGGTCGCAGTTTGGCCCATTCGGGGATCATGTAGTTCCGGAAGAGGGCGTCCGTTTAGGAATATCTATATTTGCTAAAAAAGATCTACCTCTAAAAAATACCGGAGAATTTTTCACTTATCCGGAAGACAAGAATCCATTCGCCGGCGGCAAGCCCGGTTTAATGACCGGTAACTTTCAATACATTCAACTGCCACACTCCGCTGGACTGCTGACAGTAGGCTCTTTGCACGGCCTATGGCAACAGCATAAAAAAGACACACCAGAACGTTTGGAGCAGTCGCGCCTGTTATTGGATTTTTTCCGTCAGCAGACAGGCGCAAAAATACTTCTAGGAGACTTTAACTTAGAGCCACATACAGAAAGCATTGCCATGATTTCGCGTGAACTGCGCAATCTTATTACTGAAAATGAAATCTTCACCACCCGCAACGCGCAATACAAAGACATGGAAAGATACAAAGACTACATCGCGGACTATGCGTTTGTTTCAAAAGACGTGAAAGTCAAAAAATTTGATCTACCGCCGATTGAAGTCTCTGACCATCTGCCGCTTGTTTTGGAGATTGAATAAAAAAAGGCTCACGGAAACGGCTCACGACCGGCTATGAGCCGTTTCCATGAGCCGTTTTTTTGACGAAAAAGAAGTAATCAGGTAAAAATAGGGCAGTACCGGAAGCCATGGTGGTTTCCATCACAACCGAGAACAGGAGGTCCAGATGCGACTCACCGACTTTGGTCCTGTGTGGGGCGCCTCCGGCGTCCAGGGGTTCTTTGGCGAAGGGTATCGTCATCACCGGTATCTCGGTCCGCTCAAGCCGCGGTTTAATGGCATGACGTTCGTGGCCAAGACCACCACGCTTCGCCCAAACAAGGGCAACATGCCTCTGCGGCCGGACTTCACACCCGCCGAGCTCATCCCGCGCTGTATCATCACGAAGCCAGCTCGCGGCGTGGTGCTCAACGCAGTTGGGTTGAGCGGCCCGGGCCCGGAGCGATTGCTCGAGCAGGGTGCGTGGCAAAGCGCTACTGCCCCACTCATGCTCTCCTTCATGTCGACTGCAGGAAGCGCAGACGAGCGCCTTGAGGAGCTTGATCAGTTCACTGAGCTGCTGTTCCTCGAGCTAAGCGCCTTCCAGGCACCGGTTGCCCTGCAGTTGAACTTCTCCTGCCCGAACGTCGGGCTGGATCCGGGGGGACTGATCAGCGAGATAAGTCAGGCGCTGAGTATTGCAGCCTGGCTCGGCATCCCGCTGATTCCCAAACTGAATGCCCTGGTTCCACCAGCGGCGGCGGCCGACATCGCTCGGCACCGGCACTGCGCCGGACTGACGCTGACCAACGCCATCCCCTGGGGGGCACTGCCCGAGCGAATCAACTGGGAAGAGATCTTCGGCGCAAGCACCTCGCCCCTCCGGCTACGCGGCTTCTCATCTCCGGGCGCGCTTTCGGGTGCACCGCTTCTGCCGATATTGCTGGACTGGCTCGGCTATGGCCGGGCCCTGATCAGCAAGCCCATCAACGCCGGTGGCGGCATCTTGCACCCGCGAGACGTAGATCGGCTCAGAAGCGTCGGCGCGGACAGCATCTCTGTCGGCTCCGCCGCGATCCTCCGTCCCTGGCGGGTGAAAGCAATCATCCGCCGCGCACATCAACTCAAGAACGGGAGGTAGCGTGGCGCCGCAGCGCGCAAGCGCAGATGGCTCCAGTCTTCGGATTGGAGCCATCATGCATTCCGGCGTGCTATCATGGGACCATGAAACAAATAATCTTTGTCACTGGCAACAAGAATAAAGTTCGCGAGGCTAAGGCGATAGTCGGCCCGCAGACACAGATAGTCCAAAGAAGGCACGACCTGGACGAGATCCAGGAGTTGGATGTGAAAAAGATAGTTGCGCACAAACTCGCCCAGGCATATGCGATCTACAAACAGCCAGTAATCGTAGAAGATGTATCCTTTGAGGTAAAGCAATGGCATGGCTTTCCCGGCCCATTCATTAAGTGGATGGAGAATACTATCACTGCCAGTCAGATCCCTTCCCTGCTTAGAAGTAGGGACCGCGCCGTGGTTTATCGCGTTGTCTACGGATACTCTGACGGCAATCAGACTAAATTTTTCCAAGGTATTCAGCGGGGCAGTATTTCAAAGAAGGCAAAGGGGACAGATGGCTTTGGATTTGATAGTATCTTTATACCCGAGGGACAGCGTAAAACCGTAGCCGAGCTTGGCCAAGAGCACAAAAACAAAACTAGCGCCCGCTTTCAGGCTCTACACAAACTAAAACGCTTCCTGTCATCCGAATCGACCCTATGAATTACGAATATCCGCCAGCTGGCGGAACCAATCGCACGAATAACTCCCCGAATCCTGAACCAGATTAGTCTGATTAGTGATCATTCGTGATTAGTGAAGTCCAGCACAAAATTAAATCCCAAAATATGCGCTATAAAGGTGTCGTCACAAAAGAAGGATTAAAAGATGAGGGTTTTTTGAATTTCGCCACCGATCTGCGCGAAGAAAACGGTTACATTCATTTCACCGCCGATACGGATTTCGCGCCGGCTATTGTTTCCGAGATGAAAGAGGCGCTCAAGACAGGTCCGTACTACGCCGTCATCAAGACAGAGTATGAACTCAACATTATCTTTGCGGAGAAAGTGGTGACCGCCAAGCCAACCGAAACTGAACCAATCGCCAAAGCGATCCAGTATGGCGTTTCTTTGGAAATTCCCGAGTCAGAATTACGAGCGCAAACCGGAATTTAATGTTTACGGGAATTATAAAAGCGGTTGCGCTAATTAAGCATGCCGAGGTTAAAGACGGCTCACTGTTTTTAACCATTGCCCGGCCCAAGGGGTGGCGAATGAAGCCCGGCGACTCCATCTCTACCGACGGCGCCTGTCTAACAGTCCGCAGTGTGAATAAGAAGCAGTACACCGTTGAACTGATGCCGGAAACTTTAGACAAGACTTATTTTGGTAAACAAATCTGTTTGCAAGTTAATCTGGAACAGTCGCTTCGAGTTACTGACCGGTTGGACGGCCACATAGTCCTTGGCCATGTAGACGCGGTTGGCGTAATTAAAAAAATCGCTAATGATGGCCGGGCAAAAGTATACACCATTCAATTTCCAGCCAGATCTGCCGCGCTCGTCGCGCCAAAGGGCTCAATAACGGTTGACGGTGTTAGCCTGACTGTCACTCGCGCAACCAAAACAACATTTTCAGTTTCGCTGGTTGAATACACACTGAATCACACAGCCCTTGGTCAAAAACAAATCGGCGACTTGGTGAACCTAGAGTTTGATGTATTAGCAAAGTACCTGTATCGTTTTAAGCATGCAAGATAACGTTATCAAAGGGGCAGAGGAGTTTAGCGCGGCCGGAGTGAAGGTCGGCATCGTTGTCGCTCAGTTTAACAAAGACATTACCGAGGCTCTGCTTGAAGACGCTCGCCAAGAGGCAGATCGCCGCGGGATAAGTCCGGAAGATATCACAGTTAAGAGTGTTGCCGGCAGTGTGGAGATCCCCGTCGTTCTTCAGGCTATGGCTAAAAGTAACAAGTTCGACTGCTTGGTCGCTCTTGGCGCCGTCATCCGCGGTGAAACAGTTCACTTTGAGTATGTCAGTAAGCTCGCGGCTGAGGGTATTAGCCGGGTCAGCCTAGACAACAACATACCCATCGGGTTTGGGGTGCTGATGTGTGAAACCAAGGATCAAGCGCTAAAGAGGATTCACTCCGGTGGCGAGGCTCTCTCCGCCGCCCTTAGCGCGTATCGCGCCTGTAAAGAGTTATAAAACCTATGACAAAGTGGCAGTTTTATACAAACACAGACCAAGCCTGGGAAGGGATGCTCGCTGCTATTGCCGAAGCTAAGGAGAGCATTGACTGCGAGCAGTATATTTTTGAAAACGACTCTATTGGTCGGCAGTTCCTAGAGCTTTTCGTAAAAAAAGCCAAACAAGGAGTCCGAGTTCGCCTGCTGGTTGACGGCATCGGCAGTCTCGCTTTACTACGTTCATCTTATCTGCCCGAGGCGCAACGGGCAGGCGTTAAGGTTCAGTTTTTTAATCCCCTAAAACCATGGTGGGTTTACAAAGTTACCTTTTGGTTTTTGCGAGACCACCGAAAGGTTTTGGTAGTAGATGAAAAGATCGGATTCACCGGCGGCGTCGGCGTCCGCATAGCGATGACCGGCCGTCGCGATACGCATGTCCGCGTAACCGGAGCGGTCGTCAGACAGCTTCGCGAAGCCTTTGAGGCGATGTGGCAGGCAACGCACCTGGGTGAGCGTTATATCAAGCACAAGCGCCAACAGCGCACTGAAGATGGGTTTCTATTTATCACCAACACGCCTCGCCCTCGTCAGCGATTTTTCTATCACGAACTTCGTCGCCGCATCAGTAGCGCCCAAAGTAATATCTACCTAGTAACGCCCTACTTTGTTCCGGACCGACGCTTGTTTCGGGCTCTAAAAAAAGCGGTTCGCCGCGGAGTTACTGTTAACTTAATTGTTCCCGAGCAGTCTGACCACCCATTTGTAGACATTGCCAGCCAGTCGTATTTTTGGCTGGCCCTGCACCGCGGCGTACGCATTTGGCTGCACCAAGATCATAAAAATGGCGACAACTTGTTTATTCACAGTAAGGCCTTTGTCGTTGACGACAACTGGGCATCAGTTGGCAGTACAAATTTAGATAACTTAAGCCTGCTCTTGAATTACGAAGGAGACCTAACCAGTACCGACCCGAAATTTGTCGCAGAGGTCACAAGTCAATGTCAACAAGATATCGCTGACTCAGTAGAGCTGACTAGGAGTGATTGGAAGCGCCGCCGCACTTTCCGGCGCAAGCTCGCCGAGCTGAGCACATGGCCGTTCCACCGGTTAATGTGAGAGGAGCTGATTAGCTGTTTAGCTTCTTAGCTGATTAGAGTATAATCGAGATATGCGAAGGAAAGATGTAAAATCCAGTGATATTCGCTCCATCGGCTATGACGAGAGCCTCCAGATCTTAGAGGTGGAGTTTAAGCGTGGCTCAGTATATCAATACGTGAATGTGCCAAAGCATGTTTATGCCGCGCTTATGAAAGCGCCCTCAGTCGGCAGCTACTTTAACACCCAGATCCGCGACCGGTTTCAATCTTCTCAGGTCGCCGAATAACTTTTCCAAAAAATGACCGATTACGAACAGGAGTCCTTGAGTCTCCACGAAAAAAATGGCGGCAAGATGGAGATTGCCGCTACAGTTCCACTCACTAAGCAAGCCGATCTTTCTCGTGCCTATACACCGGGTGTAGCTGCTGTTTCTCGGGCTATTGGCAAGGATAAGGAGTTGGCCTACAAATATACAATCAAAAAGAATACAATCGCCGTAGTCACAGATGGCTCCGCCATTTTAGGCTTAGGCAATCTTGGACCGGAAGCAGCCCTGCCGGTGATGGAGGGCAAGGCTATTTTGTTTAAAGAGTTCGCAGATATAAATGCTTTCCCTATCTGTCTGAGTACCCAAGACCCGGAAGAAATAATCGCTACAGTTAAAGCGATAGCGCCCGGATTCGGCGGGATAAATTTAGAAGATATTGCCGCCCCAAACTGTTTTATAGTAGAGCGGCGCCTGCAGGAAGAGTTGGATATTCCGGTGATGCACGACGACCAGCACGGCACGGCAACCGTGGTTTTGGCCGGACTGATTAACGCTCTAAAGCTGCGCGGCCTTTCTAAAGAAAAGGCAAAAGTTGTGATAATCGGTGCTGGCTCAGCCGGCACGGCGATTATGAAAATCCTTCTGGCATACGGTCTGAAAGATATAATTGTCTACGACAGCCAGGGAGCAATCTATGCAAACAGGCCGAATCTTACCCAGGCCAAGGCAGAGATCGCTGAGCTGACCAATCCCGCGCAAATAACAGGACCTCTAGCAGAAGGCATTAAAGACGCTCATGTTTTTATCGGTGTTAGCAAGCCCGGCTTGCTTAGTAAAGAAATGGTTGCCTCTATGGCCGAGCAACCAATTATCTTCGCGCTCGCAAACCCAACTCCGGAGATAATGCCAAACGAAGCCATCTCTGCCGGCGCCTTCATGGTTGCCACCGGCCGTTCCGACTTTCCAAATCAAGTAAATAATCTACTTGCCTTTCCAGGGATTTTTCGCGGGGCGTTAGATAACCGAATTAAACAATTTACCGAAAAGCACTTTCTCGCCGCCGCCACTGCCCTAGCCGGCTATCTGCCACGCCCAACCCAAGATCAAATCTTGCCAAGCCCACTAGACAAAGGCATTGTAGAAGCTATTAAAAAAGTCATTACCTAAAAAAAGTATGGACCAAGAAATCTCCGCCAAGTTTGCCGAGCAAGACAAAAAGCTAGACGCTATCTTCAAGTCCACTGAGCGCACCCGGAAAATTTTTACCTGGACTCTTTGGATCACGATCATAATGATCGTCCTACCTCTCATCGGTCTTGTATTTATCATTCCGGTTTTCATCAACACTCTCAGTACCTCCGGCCTGGGTTTCTAGGAGTATTCGCGCCTGCCTGCGGTAGGCAGGAATAATACGAATTTAAAGTAATAATGCGAATTTCTGCTATACTGTGCCTATTCGCACTACTGTGCCCCCTACGTACTAAACAGCTAATAAGCTAATAAGCTAATAAGCTAATAAGCTAATAAGCTAATAAGCTAAACAGCTAATCCCATGTGTGGCATCGTCGGTTACATCGGTAAAAAAGAAGTTGTGCCCATTCTCATCAATGGGTTAAAACGCTTAGAGTACCGCGGTTACGACTCCGCGGGCGTAGCTGTGCTTACTGGTAATGGCGCGCACAGCAAGCGTGTTCTTGGCCGCGTCGCCGGACTAGAAGACGCCCTGCAGGGAAACGGTTGGCAAACGGCTACAATCGGCATCGCTCATACTCGCTGGGCCACGCACGGCAAGCCGTCTGAAGCCAATGCCCACCCGCACACCGACTGCAAAGGCAACATCTGGGTCGCGCATAACGGCATTGTCGAAAACTACCAAGAACTGAAAAAAGCCTTAATAGAGGCCGGGCACGAGTTCAAGTCCGAGACCGACACCGAAGTCCTGGCACATCTAATAGAGGCCGAGACGGAAAAAACAGACAACTTATTTAATGCTGTCCGTCACGCTCTTAGCCATGTTCGCGGTGCCTACGGTCTGGCTGTTATCAGCGCCACTGAGCCGGACAAAATAATCGCCGCCCGCAACTCTAGCCCGCTTATCTTGGGAATTGGGCCGGAGGAAAATCTGGTCGCCTCTGACGCCTCGGCCATCATCAACCTCACCAAAGAAGTTATTTATCTGGACGACAACGAAATAGCCGAAGTCACGGCCGACAGTTTCCGTGTGGAAAGCCTGGAGTTTGGCCCGCATGGTAGTGAAAAGCGGGTGAAGCACCCGGAGACTATTGAGTGGGACGAGGCCGCGATTGCCAAAGATGGTCACGCGCACTTTATGCATAAAGAGATCTTTGAGATCCCGGAGGTTATTAGAAACTCCATCCGCGGCCGTCTAATAGTAGAGGAGGGGCGGGCCAAGCTCGGCGGTATTGAAAATCACAAAGACGAGCTGCGCGACGTAGAGCGCGTGCTTATCACCGCCTGCGGCACCGCGCACGTGGCCGGCCGCGTCGCCGAGTATATGTTAGAGGAGTACGCCGGCGTGCCCACGGAAGTGGACATCGCCTCTGAGTTTCGTTACCGCAAGCCGATTTTCGGTAAGAACGATTTACTACTCGCCATCTCCCAATCCGGCGAGACCGCCGACACACTCGCCGCTGTTAAAGAAGCCAAAGAAAAAGGCGTCACCACTATGGGTATTGTTAACGTCGTCGGCAGCTCCATCTCCCGCGACACAGACTTTGGTGTTTATAATCACGCCGGTCCGGAGATAAGCGTCGCCTCCACCAAAGCTTTTGTATCCCAGCTCATAGTCTCCAGCTTGTTCACGCTCTTCCTCGGCCGCCAGCGCGAGATGTCGCTAACCATGGGCAAGCGCATCGCCGAAGAGCTTAAGCAGCTACCCGAGTTGGTTAAGGTAGTCCTACAGCAGGAGGATGCAATAAAGGCGATCGCGGCTAAGTATAAAGACATGCCCGCCATCATGACCCTAGGCCGCAAATACAACGCGCCGCTGGCCGCTGAAGTTGCCATTAAATTCAAAGAGCTCTGCTACATCCCGGCCATTGACTTGCCGGCCGGCGAGATGAAGCACGGCTCCCTTGCTCTGATAGACAAAGACTTCCCAACCCTGGCCATCGCGCCGGTGGATAGTGTTTATGAAAAAATGAAGTCTAATATTGAAGAAATAAAAGCCCGCGTCGGCCCAATCATCGCCCTAACCACCGAAGGCAACGACGAGCTCAGTCAGTACGCAAGTGACGTCATCTACATTCCAAAAACCTTAGAGATGCTCACGCCAATCGTGGCCGTGGTCCCGCTCTACCTGCTCACCTACCACATCGCCGCCCTCAAAGGCCACGACATAGACAAACCTAGGAACCTGGCCAAATCCGTCACCGTGGAATAATTTACGCGGTACGACCGCTAAAATCCATACAACGTTTTTAATTAATTTGTAACTTATGCTGAATACGCCATACGGGTGGCGTATTCAGCGAGTATTTGCAAAGAGAAGAACAAATAGGGTAGGGTAGAAAGTGGAAGGGAGCCACTTCGGCACCCAGTCACAGACAAGGAGAGATTCGGATGAAAACAGCACTGATCGCCGTCGCCAACAAGGACGGCATCCGCGAGTTTGCGCAAGGGCTACTCGCCGCTGGCTTCGGCCAGATCGTCGCCTCTGACGGCACCGCCCGGCACCTCAAGTCCTGGACAGAGCCTGTTCTGGACGACAACGGAGAGCCCGTCATGGATGACGAGGGCAGGCCCAGGGAACGAGCTGTGCTCCGGGCTGACCAGGTTCTCACGGTCCAGGACATGACTGGCCTGCCGCCGGCGTTGGACCACCGGGTCGTGACGCTACACCACAAGATCCATGGTGGGATCCTGGCCCGCCGTGATCACTTGGACGAACTGCGCCAGCTCGGCTGGCGCTGGTTCGACGCCGTGATCGTGGATCTCTACCCTCTGTCTGCCAAGGTCAGCGACGTGCGTGCACGCTGGCAGGCAGGAGAACTCACCAGTCTGCAGGCCTGGCGCGAGGCCGTGGAGATGATGGACATCGGCGGCCCTACGCTCATCCGCGGTGCCGTCAAGGGAGCGGTAGAGGGCAGGTACGTCGTCACCAGCCCCGATACGCGTAGCATTCTGGTCAGTCATCTGGAGGCTGGCGCGCCTGACGACACGAGGCTCCGACTCTAGCTCGCCTCATTCGCGCTCTGCATGGTCCAGGACTATGACGACGATCTCCTGGACCTCATGCAAGACATCATGGAAAGCGACACGTCGCTCTCGGACGAGTCCACGGAGGCCTGAGCCTCCGAAGCACCAAGAGGGGGATACCATCCGGTATCCCCCTCGCTGCTTTTCAACAGCTGTAAATATTGCGAAAAAGCCTGATTTCTGTTAAAATATGCGCATTCTGTTCATGGATGAGAAAAGCAAAAACCAGGGTAAAACCCTTGCTGAGCTTAAAGCGAAGCGCGAGTGGTATGTAAACCGATTGTTCTTTTTGATGATCGAGTTCCTGGTTATCTTCGGACTGCCGGCACTCGGTGCCTACTTTCTAGGAAAACACCTAGACAGCCAAGCCGGAGGAGGCTACTTCTGGACAGCAAGTACCGCTATTACCGCCTTCATTCTATCCTGGCTTGTTGTTATCTACCGCCTAAGAATGATAATGCGACAACTCAAGCAGATGGATAGTGAGATAGAAGCAGTCAAAAAACAATCAATCTAATTTCTAGTATATGGAAGGAAACTTTTTCCAAATCAAAGGAGATATCCCAGACATCGCGCCAGACGTTGTTTTTTCCATCGGCTCTTGGCCTATTTCTAATACCGCTTTGCAAATAGTACTTTTACTCGTATTATCTATTTCATTTTGCGCGCTGGTTATCCGCCGGTTTAGCGTGGAAAAACCAGGCAAATTTCAAATCGCTATTGAGGGGCTGTACGAATCCATGGTCACCTTTACAGAACAGCTCTCCGGCAGTCGCCAAAAAGCCAATGAGATTTTACCAATAATCCTTTCCCTGTTTGTTTTTGTAGGCGTGGCTAATCTTATCAATATCATTCCCGGGCTAACCAGCATCACTTGGGATGGCATCGCCATTTTCCGCACACCAACCTCAGACTTTAACACCACTCTTGGCATGGCGCTGGCCATGATCATTTTTATTCAAGCTACGGCTCTAACTCGGCTTGGTGTCTGGCGCTACCTTGGCCAGTTTATCAAAATAAAGCCGCTCATTGATGGCTTTCACCAGGGATTTAGCCAAGGAATGACAGCCCTAATTGAGTTTGGCATCGGTTTTTTAGATATCGTCTCCGAGTTAGCCAAGATCCTATCGCTTTCTTTGCGTTTATTTGGTAATATCTACGCGGGCGAGGTGCTCCTAGTCATGATCTTCGGCGCGCTAGCCTTTGTCCTTCCCAGTCTTTGGATGACACTTTCGCTTTTCTTTGGTATTATCCAGGCCATTGTTTTCGGAGCTCTTTGCGCGGCATACTACGCCTCATCCGTTCCGGATGCAAAAGTAATCCCCAAATGATAGTAATCGCGAATAACCCGAATGAGGCACCAAAAGAAAAGTTCGAGTTATTACCTTGATTCGTATATTCGGGAATACTCTAAAAAGTCGTAATTAACAAAATAATTCATAAAACATATGGAAGCAGAAGCAGCAAGATATATAGCTAAAGGCCTAATTGCCTTAGCCATGCTTGGTACCGCGGTTGGCGAAGGATATATTGTGGGTAAGGCCATGGAAGCCATCGGCCGCAACCCGGAGACCACCAACAACATCTTTCCAAAGATGATTATCGGTGTGGCCATGGCCGAGTCCACCGCTATCTACGCGATGGTTTTGTTCTTCGTTGTCTAGAGAGTAATCACGAATAACCCAAATAGCACGTAAGGTGATAACGCGAACAAGAGATTTTTCAAGAATACAAAATTAAAGAGTAAAAATTATCGGTTCGCATTATTAATCAAGATTCGTATCATTCGGGAATACTAAGGTTATGGAGGAAGTACTAGGAAAAATAGGGTTTGACTGGAAGCTGGCGATCGTAAATTTCGTCAATGTCTTTTTGATTTTCTTGGTGCTCAAAAAGTGGGCTTTTGGCCCCATCGCCCGCATTATTGAGCAACGCAAAGACGAAGTTGAAGCCAGTTTGGCCGCCGCGCAAAACGCAGAGGCGCAGAAGCTGGCCGCTGAGGCCGAGCGCCAAACAGTTCTCGGGAGCGCCCGCACCGACGCTCAGGCTTTAATAGAGCGAGCCGAAGGCGAAAGCAAAGGCATCGTGGATGCGGGAAGAGCCAAGGCGCTCAAAGAGCACGAGGAGATCTTACGCAGGGCAGAGGAGCAGATCCGGTCCAGTCAGAAAACCTCCATGGACCAAGTCCGTGCTCACGCCGCGACTCTTATTGCGAGTGGCGTTAAAAAGATCTTAGCAGAGGAAGTAGATGCTAAAGTTGATGAGCGTATTATTAAGCGCGCCGCCTCTGCCGTTAAAGAGTTATGATCACTGCCAAGCAACTTGCCAAAACTTTGCTGCAGATGAGCGAAGAAGAAGTGGACCGACAAAAGGTTATGCAACAATTTTTCGCGTTTATGGAGCGCTACCACCTGGAAGGTCTGCTTCCGAACGTTGCAGGGGAGCTGGAATCTGCCGAGCGTGAGCGCATTCTAGCTGTTGCGCTTCACATCACCACCGCCCATCCTCTTACCCCTGCCGAAGAAGCCAACATCCGAATGTCGATTGGTGCCAAAGACGCACCGCTCATAGCAACTCTAGACAAGGAGCTATTCGGCGGCTTCCGAGCGCGGTACCGGGGCATGGAGTACGAAGGCTCGCTCGGACACACAGCCGGGAAATTAGAGAAAAAGTTAATGGAAGAGTAAAAAGAAAAATTTTCAATTTACGAATTTTCAATTCCTGCCTGCCGGCAGGCAGGTTCAAACAATGAACTAATGGGCCAATATTTTAAACATTGAAAAAATTGAGAAATTAAAAATTGAAAATTAGAAATTAATGAAATTATGAGCAGTGTAGATCAAATCATCGCCGGTATTAAAAAGAAAATTGAAACCCTGGAAACCGGTGTTTCCAAGCAAGAGGTCGGCACGGTCGTGGAGACCGGCGACGGCATTGCCCGCATGAGCGGCCTGGCCGGAGTTCAGTCCGGCGAAATGTTGACCTTCGCTAGCGGCGCCATGGGTATTGCTCTAAACCTGGAGTCCGACACAGTCGGCGCTATTATTTTAGGTGACGCTGCCGAGGTGGGCGAGGGCGACACGGTCAAGCGTACCGGCAAGGTGCTTCAGATCCCTGTTGGCGATGCTATTTTGGGCCGCATGGTAGACCCGCTTATGAATCCGCTTGACGCAAAAGGGCCGATTGCCGCGGACAAAGACATGTATATTGAGCGCAAGGCTCCGGGCGTCATGGCTCGTGAACCTGTGAATCAGCCGCTCCAGACCGGTATCAAGGCCATTGACGCGCTCACGCCAGTTGGCCGTGGTCAGCGAGAGCTCATCATCGGTGACCGCCAGACCGGTAAAACCACTGTTGCCATGGACACAATTCTGGCCCAAAAGGGGACCGGTATTAAATGTGTTTACGTGGCCATTGGTCAGAAAAAGAGTAAGGTCGCCCGCATCACTGCCAAGCTGGAAGAGGCCGGCGCACTGGAGTATACGACTATTGTGCTTGCCGGTAGCTCTGAGAGCGCGGCACTTTCTTACCTTGCTCCATACGCAGGCGCGGCTGTCGCCGAGTACTTTATGGACAAAGGCCAAGACACCCTGGTTATCTACGACGACCTGTCTAAGCACGCCGTGGCCTACCGCGAGATCTCTCTACTACTTCGCCGCCCGCCGGGCCGTGAAGCCTATCCGGGTGACGTCTTTTACCTGCACTCTCGTCTGCTGGAGCGCTCCTGCCGCCGGAATGAAAAAGCCGGTGGTGGCTCTATGACGGCCCTGCCAATTATTGAGACCCAAGCAGGTGACCTTTCCGCCTATATTCCGACTAACGTCATTTCCATCACCGACGGTCAGATCTTTTTAGAGACCAATCTGTTTTACAAGGGCATCCGCCCGGCCGTTAATGCTGGTCTGTCTGTCTCTCGGGTTGGTGGTACTGCTCAGATAAAGTCCATGAAAAAGATCGCCGGTAAGGTGAAGTTGGAGCTCGCTCAGTTCCGCGAGCTGGAGAGCTTTTCTCAGTTTGCTTCTGACCTAGACGCCGACACCAAAGCTAAGTTAGACAGAGGCGCCCGCATCACCGAGGGTTTAAAACAAGCGCAGAACAAGCCGCTCCCAGCCAGCCAACAGGCCGCCTGGATCTACTTCCTAACCAGTGGCGCCGCCGACAAGCTCGCGCTCGCTGACATTGGCGCCACCGAGCAAAAGTGGTACCAGTATCTGACAGCCTCCAAAAAAGAACTGCTTAAAGGCATGAGCGAGACCTGGGACGAGAAGCTGGAGAACGAGCTTAAGCAAGCGATCAAGGAGTTCCAACAAATGCAAGGTTAATTTTCAATTTACGAATTTTTAATTTTCAAACAATGAATTAATTCTCTAATGTTTTAAACATTGATAAATTGAGGCATTGGAAATTGTTTAGAAATTAGAAATTGAAAATTAGAAATTAATCTAATATGGCTAGTCAAAAAGAAGTAAAATCTAAGATCAAAACCGTTGGCAACATCCAAAAGATAACCAGCGCCATGGAGATGATCGCCCGAACCAAGATGAAGCGCGCGGTTGACGGCGTTCTTGCGATTCGCCCATACGCCCTGTACGCGCGCGAGCTTCTTAAAAATCTGGGTAGTGACAAAACCCTGGAGAATCCGTATTTAAAACAGGGGACCGGCAACAAAACCCTGCTCGTGATAATCGCCGCTGATAAAGGACTCTGCGGCGGCTACAACGCCAACATTATCCGTGAGCTACGCCGTCGCGCTAACTCTGGGGAGGATATGGATCTTTACACAATTGGCAAAAAAGCAGGCCTAGAAGGAATGAAGCTAAAAATGAACATCATGGGAGCGCATAAGGACATTCCTGATAAATTAACTTCAGGATGGATAGAGCCAATCGCTGAAAAAATCAGAAAAGACTATCTTGATGAAGGATATAAAAGGGTAGAAATTTTATTCACCGACTACGTCTCCTCATTCACCCAAGTCGTCCGCACTCGCGTCATCCTGCCTATCAATGTGACCGAGATAGATGAGGTCCTGGCGGCAGCGGCGACGAGCGAAGAACGCACCGAGGAGCTGGCAAACGGTTCACTCAAAGCGTTTTCGCCCTATCTGTTTGAACCCAGTGTGAGCGTTATTGTAAATACCATTGTGCCTAAACTTGTGGATGTCAGCTTGCTCCACGCCCTGCACGAGGGCCGGGCCTCGGAAGAAAGCATGCGCATGTTCGCCATGAAAAACGCGACCGAAAACGCGCAAGAGCTTAAAGACGATCTCACCCTTTCCTACAACCGTATCCGCCAGCAAAGTATTACCCAAGAAATAGCGGAAATAGCCGCCGGCGCGGAAGCAATCAGCTAGAAACTGGAATTTGGAAACTAGAAACTAGAAAAAACAAAAATATGAAAACAGCAGAAACAAAAGTAAAAACTGAAAACGGGGTTGTGACGCAGATCATTGGTCCGGTTGTGGATGTGCGTTTTGAGGGCGAGCTGCCCAAGATCTACGACGCGCTGGAGATAGAGCGTCCGGAAGGACTGCTTGTTTTGGAGGTGGCCAAGCACTTGGGCCTGCACGAAGTCCGCACCGTGGCCATGGACTCTACTGATGGGCTTATCCGCGGCAAAGAAGTTCGCGCCACAGGTTCGCCTATCTCCGTGCCGGTTGGTGAAGGCGTGCTCGGCCGCATGTTTGATGTTACCGGTCAGCCAATAGACGGCCAAGCCGCACCCAAGACCGAAAAACGCTACCCAATTCACCGCCCTGCTCCGGCTGTCTCCGACCAAAGCACAAAGAGCGAGACCTTTGAGACCGGTATTAAGGTTATCGACCTGATGTGCCCATTCTTAAAAGGAGGCAAGGTGGGTCTGTTTGGCGGCGCCGGTGTTGGTAAGACAGTCATCATCCAAGAGCTTATCCGCAACATCGCTTCTGAGCACAGCGGCTACTCTTTGTTCGCCGGAGTGGGCGAGCGTACTCGCGAGGGAAACGACCTGTACCGCGAGATGGAAGAGAGCGGTGTACTTGGTAAAACAGCCTTAGTTTTTGGCCAGATGAACGAGCCGCCGGGCGCTCGCGCTCGCGTGGCCTTGTCTGCGCTTTCCATGGCCGAGTACTTCCGCGACGAAATGAAAAAAGACGTGCTTCTTTTCGTGGACAACATCTTCCGCTTTACACAAGCCGGCTCCGAGCTCTCTGCTCTCTTAGGACGAATCCCATCTGCCGTGGGTTACCAGCCAACTCTAGCCACTGAAATGGGTGGGCTACAAGAGCGCATCACTAGTACTAACGACGGCTCTATCACTTCTGTGCAGGCCGTGTACGTACCGGCTGACGACCTGACCGACCCGGCCCCGGCCACAACCTTTGCTCACCTGGACTCCACCGTGGTGCTTTCTCGTTCCTTGGCTGAGTTGGGAATTTACCCGGCTGTGGATCCGCTTGACTCCAACTCCACCGTGCTAGACCCGGAGGTAGTTGGCCAGGAGCACTACGACACCGCCCTAGGCGTGCAGCGCGTGTTACAGCGCTACAAGGATTTGCAAGACATTATTGCCATCTTAGGTATGGACGAGCTTTCAGACGAAGACAAGCGAACTGTGGAGCGCGCCCGAAAGATCCAGCGTTTCTTAAGCCAGCCATTTTTCGTGGCTGAGCAGTTTACCGGTGCCTCCGGTAAGTACGTGTCTGTCGCCGAAACCGTTCGCGGCTTCCGCGAAATTCTTGAGGGTAAGCACGACGACAAACCGGAAAGCGCCTTTTACATGAAAGGGACGATCGATGAAGTAAAATAACATGAGTACGCTGGATCTTAAAATAGTAACTCCAGACGGCGTCCAGTTCTCGCAAGAAGTAGAGAGCGCGACCATCCCGACCAGCTCCGGGCAAATTACCGTACTGCCAAAACACAGTCCGCTCGTCTCCGAGCTTAAACAAGGAAAGCTCCTTGTGCGCACCGGCAACAAGGTAGATGAGTTTGATATTACAAGCGGCGTCCTTGAAGTTCGCCGCTCCGGAGCTGTCATCATCCTAACCGACTCCGTCTGAGAAGCTACTAAAATGATTGGTAGCTTCACTGCGCTAGCAGGAAAGGTGCCACACTCGTTTGAATAGTCTTACTAGCCGCCTCGTCCGGATTATTCGTGTTATTTGAAACTGTAAGCGTTATCTGGACAACTGTGCTGTCCTCATCTGTAAGAAGGTCAAATTCAAGATAATCAACCCTGATCTGATCAGTAGAAAGAGGCGCAGCCGACTCACCGTTTTCCGCCACCGTTATTACACTGCCATCAAGGGCAATGGTGGTCGATGTTCCGGGGAAGCTGGCCGGTTCGTATATCAAAGAATCAACACCACCGCTATTGATAATCTCTGCGTCATTTATTCGCTGACGCAAAGCACCAACCAAGAAGTTCAACTCGCGAGTCACTTTTGTGGAGCCACTCTGGTCTCCCTGAACACGAGTCACAGTTATCAAAATAGCGCCAAACATGCCAACAATAATAGCCGTCAGCGCCGTATAAATAAGCAGCTCTATCAGAGTAAACCCTTGTTGTGATTTAAGATTATTTGTCATCCTAATTCCCTAATCTTCTAATCTCCCAATTTCCTAACTATTATACAGCGGACGGATCAAACAACATAATTATAGCCGTTTTTCCCATGATCGCCAGGTCTAGCCAAAGGGACTTATGCTGAGCATAGTAGCCATCGTGCTCCAGCTCCTCGCTAAAAGGAAGACTAGAGGCGCCGTTTATCTGCGACAGACCTGTAATTCCCGCCCTCTCACGAGTTAAAAACTTAAACTCATCCGGGTACTGCGCAACCTCCTGCAACTCATGCGGGCGCGGGCCGACCACTGAAAGCTCACCACGTAGGACATTGATAAACTGCGGAACCTCGTCTAATCTAAAGCGTCGAATAATCCGGCCAGCCCGAGTAACGCGCGGGTCGTGAGTCATCTTAAAGAAGGGTCCATCACCCCGTTCGTTTAAATGGCGTAACCGTTTTTTCTGCGTGTGCGCGCCGGCTACCATGGTCCGAAATTTATACAAACCGATAATAGACCCACCACTCACTCTTGGGAGTTTTACCAATACCGGCCCGCGTGAGTCCAGCTTGATGACCAAGGTAAAAAGAGGATATAAAATAGCGAAAAAAGACAAACCGCCCAGGCTGATTACAACATCCAGTATTCGCTTCGTCGCGCCCGTTCCATAGGAGTGCCTCCTAGCCGGCGCAAAAGAAAAAGCAGTCTCAACTGATGGTGGTGCGAATGAGATTTCCCCAGAGTTAGCCCTTTTTGGCATACCTTTATTCTAACACGATAATACGTTAGAGTTGTTAACATAGTTGTAGAAAATTGCTCTAATTATTCTAATTTACCTAATTGCTCTAATGCGAATTGCTTTAGTTCACGATTACTTGAACCAGCTTGGCGGCGGCGAACGCGTGCTTAGCGTATTAATGGAGATGTTTCCAGACGCACCTGTTTTTACGCCGCTTCACGACCCTGTTAAGACCAATAACCGCTTCTCCGGTCGCATCCGCGGCACCAGTTTTTTAGACTTTCAGTTTGCCCGCGACCACCATCGCTTATTTATTCCATTCATGCCGCTGGCCGCCCGCTCCATTAACCTTGGCTCGGATTTTGATCTGATAATCTCCGACACCGCCGGCTTTGCCAAGGGCATCAGTTACAACTCTAAAACCACCAAGCATCTTTCCTATATCCACACACCGCTTCGTTACGCCTGGGAGACTGAAACCTATTTTGATAACAGCCCCAAGAATCTAGCCATGAAGATCTTCGCCGCGCCCGCCTTTGCCTATGTGCGCCACTGGGACTACAACGCCGGCCAGCGTCCGGACTTACTTTTGGCAAACTCGCACTACATCGCCGAAAAAGTAAAAAACTACTACCACCGCGCCGCCGAAGTAGTCTACCCCCCCGTCGACCCGGAATTTTTCCGTCATGAATCCTTCCCCTCGAGTCATTCTGAGCGAAGCGAAGAATCCCGCAGCTACTATTTAGCCGCCGGCCGCCTTCTCCCATACAAACGCTTTGATCTGGTCATTGACGCGTTCGCTAAGCTAAACCTACCCCTCAAAATAGTCGGCTCCGGCCACGAGCGCGCCGCCCTAGAGCGCCTGAGCGAACTACGTACTAAGCACTACGGACTAAGTACTAATCCAATTGAATTTCTAGGCCAAGCATCCGAAACGCAACTTCGCGATCTATACACAAACGCACGCGCACTAATAATGCCCAACGACGAAGATTTCGGTCTAGTCATGGCCGAGGCTCAGGCCTGCGGCACGCCCGTCATTGCCTACAACGCCGGCGGCGCCCGCGAAATAGTCACTCCGGAAACCGGCCTCTTATTCAACGAACAAACCCCGGAAAGCCTTGCCGCCGCCGTCCACCGTTTTGAAAAAATGACCTTTGACCCCGCTATGATCCGTCATAGCGCCCGTCGCTTCACCCGCACAAATTTTGAAACCGGCATCCGGCAAGCAGTCAAGAAACTGCTTTCTGGTGCGTAGTACTCCCGCCTTGACTTGTCTCCGGCAAGGCAGGTAGTTCTTAGTACGTAGGCGCCACTAAATAAAAAGGTAAATAAAAGGGGACTGTCCCCTTTGTTATATTAATACAATATCTTTTTAATTAGCGGTCGCTAATTAAAAAGACAGGCCATAACCATAGCCATAAAACAATGAAAAGTAAAAAATTATCGCCTTCCAGTCAAACGCTTGCATAAAAACTCATAATCAGGTATATTCTATTCATTACAAATCGTCCGGCTAGTTCGGGCAACCCCAGCGTCACGAGGGTAAAATCGGGCGTAAACAATCGTTTTTCTTATTGTTTGCGCGCCGACAGGCGCGCATTATATTTTAAGCACCAAATCACAAGCATCAAGCACCAAATAAATTTCAAATTTAGAATTTCGAAACTTGGAACTTATTTGGAATTTGGATATTGTTATTTGTCATTTGATACAAAAATATGGACGAAGTAAAAACAGACGTAGAGACAGCCGCCCACAATGTGGGCGAGCCTCGCTCATCTTCAGATGAGCGGGAGGTTGCAGAAACCACGGAGGCAACTGAAGCGGATGCTCCAGATGCTGTAGCTGACTTGCCGGAGATCCAAGAGATGGCCAAGGCCGGTATTTTGTTTGGCCGGAAACGCTCCGTCACTCACCCAAAGATGCGCAAGTATGTGTTCACCACGCGCACCGGGTTTGAAATTATTGACCTAGAGAAGACCAAGACTCAAATAGCCAAAGCCGAAGAGTTCTTGCGCGAAGTCGCCGGCACCGGACAGTCCGTTCTATTTGTCGGCACACGACCAGAGGCGCGCGATCTGGTGAAGGCCGCAGCCGAAGAGTTTAATTTTCCGTTTGTCACTCAGCGTTGGCTTGGCGGTACGCTGACCAACTTCGATTCTATCAGCACTCGCATAAACTACTACATCAAGTTGAAAGAAGACCAAGCCGGAGGCAAACTTGATAAATACAAGAAGAAAGAGCGAGTGGCCATGGAAAAAGAAGCAGAGCGCATGGACCGCTTGTTTGGCGGCCTGGAGCGTTTGGAGAGATTGCCAGCCGCGCTTATCGTCGTTAGTGCCGACGCGCACGACACTGCTATTCGCGAGGCCAAGATCAAGAACATCCCCGTAATAGTGATCGCCAACACCAGCGCAAACCCGGATATGATCGACTACGTTATCCCCGCCAATGACACAAGTCGTGCTAGTATTACTTATATACTCGCAAAGCTGACCACGGCCATCAAAGAAGGCAAGGCTAAAGTGCCTGCTAAGGTAGCTGCTCCGGAAAAGAAAGAAGGCCCTGCGAACGAAGCAGTTGAATAGACCTCTCATTCTAAAATCTAACTTCTTACTTCTATCCTATGAGTGCACAAGACGTAGCAAAACTTCGCCAAGAGACCGGCGCCGGCATCTTGGACTGTAAAAAGGCCCTGGAAGAAGCGGCTGGCGACTTTGCCAAGGCAAGGGAAATAATCACAGTTAAGGGACTGCTCAAAGCCGATAAAAAAGGAGATCGCGAAACCGGTGCCGGCCACCTGGAAGCCTACATTCACGGCGGCCGAGTCGGTGTCTTGCTAGAGATTCGTGCCGAGACAGACTTTGTTACCCGCAACGAATCGTTTAAGGACTGCGCCCGAAACGTCGCCATGCATATCGCCGCTGTTGCTCCGGAGTCAATTGAAGACCTGCTTACCCAACCGTATGTCCGAGAGCCGGACATCAACGTGGAGGCCTACATCAAAAATACAATAGCCAAAGTGGGGGAGAACATCCAAGTTTCCCGATTTACACGCTACGAAGTATAATAAAGGCCAATGCTAGATTTTGTTATTCAAATGGCCTTCATGGCCAGCCTAGCCGTGATAGTCTATATGCTCGCGCGTGCCATGCCGCGCGTGGCTGAGCAGTTCTGGGAAGAGGATCAGCCTAAAAGTTCGCTTGATCGCTTTTTGGAGCGCATTCCGCTTGAGCGAATAGATATCGCCCTGCACCAGATTCTGATAAAGATGCTTCGCAAGAGCAAGATAGTCATTCTAAAGATAGACAACGCCATTAACGAATACCTGGAGCAGCTGAAAAAGAAGTCCGGTTCTTCCGGGCACAAAGAACATATGGACCTGCTCAGCGGCAATGGTAATGGGAAAGAGCTACCGCCAGAAGATCCGGAGGAGTTGAAAGAGGAGTAAAAGTGCGCTAAAATTTGCAACATTGGGCAGATGGCGGAGTGGTCAATCGCATCGCGCTGTAGACGCGACGGCTTATGCCTACGGGGGTTCGAATCCCTCTCTGCCCACAAACAAAAATACTCGCCATGGCGAGTATTTTTGTTTGTGGGAAATCAGAAGACCCCGTGTCGTCGTGTACCGCGTGGTACCGACGAGCACGGGGCTTCGCTGCGACGTCACCGCGTGGTGTCGTCGCCCCTCGCCTCACCATCGTCATCCTCCTCCCTTTCATTCAGCAGCGACTCCAGCAGTACGTCGATCTCCGCCAGCCTGGACTCCCAGCCTGGCGAGGGCGTCTCTTCGCCAGGGAATGGCTCCTTGCGTATCCGGCTGTAGCCGTATCGCTGGGCCTCCTCCTGAGTGATCTCGTCTCGCTCAAGAAGGGTCCGCAGACCCTGCCGTCTTTCGTCGTCGGTCACGGTAAAACCTTCTTTCTGTGCGACCAAACCCTCAACCTACTCTTATCTTAGAAACCCCACCGACATTTGTCAATTAGCCAAAACTTGGTATAATTTTGGTCACTAAGTGCCACCTTAGCTCAGTTGGTACCCGCCCGAACGACTGACTGCAGCGTTCAGTCGGGCGGGGAGCAGACATCATGAAATATACTGTTTATGTTCTTCGCGATATCAAGGGCAGCCTTTATAAAGGAGTTACGAACGACCTAGTCCGAAGACTAAAAGAGCATCGTCTTGGCAAAACAATCACTACTTCCAAAATGCAAAGCTTTGAAGTAGCATATACGGAAGAATATGATACATTCGCCGAGGCGAGAACGAGGGAGCTGTATCTGAAGTCGGCAGCGGGACGAAGGTTTCTAAAAACAAAATTGCCACCTTAGCTCAGTTGGTAGAGCAACACTTTTGTAAAGTGAAGGTCCCCGGTTCGAGTCCGGGAGGTGGCTCCATGAGTAAAGATAAGGAATGTTTCATCGGCCAAAAGGCCTTCATCGAAAAAGATGGCAAACTTCTGGTTTTGTTAAACGACCGGGGCGGTGTAGATTTCCCCGGTGGTAAATTGCAGGAAGACGAGACCGACCTGGACCAGTCGCTAAGGCGCGAGGTCCGCGAAGAAACAGGCGTCGAGATAGATATCGGCAGGCCACTGTTTCGCTGGTTGTTCACGTTTACCCGTGGCGACAAAGCCGGCAAAGAAGTTTTTCTGGTTGGTATCTCGGCAACAATCACCTCGGGCGAGATAACCCTCAGCGACGAGCACACCGGCTACCGCTGGGTAGACAAAGACTCGTACCAAGAGCTCGCCGGATCTGACCACGACCACTTCCCGGCCCTTGCCCAATACTTTATCAGGAAGTAGAAACTCGGCCGCGGCAAAGCCGCAATTCATAAAATAGCCGAGTTTTCACTTCCTGATTAAAACCAAATAAAAAAACGGCTCACACGTACGTGTGAGCCGTTTTTTTTGAGCCGTTGAGCCGATGTCTGCCTGCCGGTAGGCAGGGGCAGAATTGTTCCCGTTT
>Ga0210057_1000673_pt1 | contig 55660 bp, 62 predicted proteins | sample CryGeyCG2114_010_2_FD_183968 | JGI IMG/M metagenome (GOLD analysis project Ga0210057, IMG submission 183968) | Groundwater microbial communities from aquifer - Crystal Geyser CG10_big_fil_rev_8/21/14_0.10 (SPAdes) (version 2) | ecosystem: Environmental > Aquatic > Deep subsurface > Groundwater ...
CTTGAGAATGTGAGTGTGACGGAACTTGGCCACGCGCACCGCGTGGTGGCGACCAAGGACAATACCACCATCGTGGGTGGCAAGGGTGATAAGAAGCAGATTGAGGACCGCATCGCCCAGATCAAGGTGCAGGTGAAGAAGGCCGACTCCGAGTTTGATAGGGAAAAATTACAGGAGCGGCTGGGGAAACTCGCGGGCGGCGTGGCGGTCATCAAGGTTGGTGCCCCCACGGAATCCGCCCAGAAAGAATTGAAGCAGCGGGTGGAGGATGCGGTCGCGGCGACCCGTGCGGCAATGGAGGAGGGCATTGTGCCGGGCGGCGGGATTGCGCTCTTCAACGCCACGAGCGCGGTGGCGGTTGGTTCTGTGGAGGCGCTGTCGGTTGAGGCGGGACTTATCCTCAGGAGGACATTGGAGGCGCCGCTCAAAGCGATTATCACGAACAGCGGAGAATCGCCGGATGGTATGATCCTGGAAATCAGGAAGCAGAACCCGAAGAATCCCTGGATTGGCTTCAACGCGATGACGAACGCGATTGGCGACCTCAAGGAGGCCGGCATCATTGACCCCCTGAAGGTGGTGAAGACCGCCTTCGTGAACGCCGTCTCCGTCGCGGCGACCTACCTCACCGTGGGCGCCGCCATCACAGAGATCCCGAAGAGGGAACCGCCCCCACCGCCCGGCGGGATGGGGGAGTACTGAACCTGCGGGTTGAAAAGGGGAAAAGGAAAATTGTTTAGTTCAATAGACCCCGCCTCTCTTTACAGAGGGGCGGGGTTGGTTTAGGGTGGGGGCAGCTTTTAGAACGATTTTCAAACCATATACGAAAGGGAACGTTATGAGGCGCGTAGAACCGAAGGTATTTTTGGTGGGAGAAACGAGGGTGGTTGAAGGAGGCCTCCAACAGTATCTCGAGCACCTCGGGGTCCCTGATTGGGTTTCAGATGCGCCCACCGACGCAGAGCGCATAGTGGAGGTGATGGGCCGCCTGTGCTACCGGAGTTTCAGGCCGGGGCTCAACCGGAACGTCACGAAGATCCGCGAGCATAGCGGCGAGTATCTTGCGAACATTCTGAAGGTGAAACATGGCTCGGTGCTCGAACACGCCAATTTCAATTTCATCTTTGCGGATGTGAGCAGGGTGTTCACTCACGAGCTTGTGCGACACCGCATGGGGGTCGCGATTTCCCAAGAAAGTCTCCGCTTCGTGCGGCTTAATGATCTCGGTCAGTGGCTCCCGACGGTCATTCGCGAGGACGAAGGAGCAATGGAGATATTCACGCGGGAGTTTGAGCACCTTGAGCAACTCCAGCGACAGCTTGCAGCTCACTTTAAGCTTGATGACGAAAAAAAGCCATTTGCGCTCAAGAAAGTTATTACTTCTGCGATGCGGCGCGTGGCGCCCATTGGACTTGCAACCACAATCGGGTGGTCGGCGAACGCTCGGGCGCTCCGGTGGGTTCTTGAGATGCGTACTCATGAGAGTGCGGAGGAGGAGATCCGATTGGTATTCGGGAAAGTGGGGGAAATCGTCTGTAAATCCTACCCCAACCTCTTCGGTGACTTCGAAGTGACAGAGGTGGATGGTTTACAGCGGTACACCCCGAAAAACAGTAAGGTGTGAGTAGTGCCGCTCCGGTCATTATGATGGGGCGGCTTTCCATTTCGTGGGGGTTTGGTATAATAAATATGCAAAGGTCAAACAAAAAAGTATCAAGTATAAAGTATTTAGTATAAAGAAGACATGAAAAAAGTTTGGTGGATTGTTCTGGCGGTCGCGGTCGCGGTGTTCCTCTACGGGTGGAGCGCATACAACGGGTTTATCGGGAAGAACGAAGCGGTTGATAACCAGTGGGCGCAGGTGGAGGCGCAGTACCAGCGCCGGCTGGACCTCATCCCGAACCTCGTGGAATCAGTGAAGGGCATGATGAAGCAGGAGCAGGTCATCTTTGATACCTTGGCCGAGGCGCGGACGAGGTATTCTGGCGCGGTGACGGTGGACGCAAAAGCCGCCGCGGCGGGCGAGGTGGAAACCGCGCTCGGACGCTTGCTCGCGGTCGTGGAGAACTACCCGACGCTCAAATCTTCCGAGAACGTGCAGACCTTAATGGCGCAACTGGAGGGGACGGAGAACCGCGTTTCGGTGGAGCGCCAGCGCTTCAATGATACGGTGCGCGTGCTGAACGTCGCGGTGAAGCGGTTCCCCTCGAACGTGATTGCCGGCATTTTCGGGTTCGGCGAGCGCACATACTTTGAGGCCGCGGCGGGCGCGGAGAACGCCCCGCAGGTGCAGTTTTAATGTTCAGAAGTCCGACTTCCAGACAAGGAAGTCGTACTTCCTAAGATTTGGATGGGAAAGAGGAGGGTGCTACAGTTAACTGTAGCACCCCTAATATACGAATGACGTATTCTCTAATTCGCGCGCTTGCCCGCCAAAGTTTTGGCGGCGGAGGGAATAAGCGAATAGTTATCGGTGCGGTAGCGGTTGCCGTGTTAATGCCGCTCCTTGTGTTTGCTTACGCGAGCCCGGGCAAGCCCGCAGGGTTTGTGAATGATTTTGCGGGGATGCTTGTACCGAGCGAAGTCGAGGCACTCCAGGCGAAACTCTCGGCGTTTGAGAAAAGCACCGGGAACGAGCTCGCGGTGGTCACCGTGCCGGACCTCGGTGGCGACACTGTGGAAAATTTCGCGGTGAAGCTTTTTGAAGAGTGGGGTATCGGCAAAAAAGGCAAGGACAACGGCGTGCTCCTCCTCATTTCGCGCGGCAACCACGAGGTAAAGATAGAGGTCGGGTATGGTTTGGAAGGCGCGCTCACGGATGCCCAGAGCTACTGGATTATCCAAGAGGTGATAGTGCCGGCGTTCCGCGACGGGAAGTTTTTTGCGGGCATTGACGGCGCGGTAGATAAGATCATCGCGGCGGTGGGAGGGGAAGTTATTCCATCGGCGGAGGTGTCTTCTGGAGATCGGAATAATCGGATAAATATAGATTGGTTCTGGCTCATTCTCTTTGCGCCCCTCTGGCTCGCGAGCATTCTCGGGCGCTCCAAATCATGGTGGGCGGGCGGCGTTTTAGGCGGCATTGCCGGTGTCGTGATAGGACTCCTCAAGGGGTTTCTCTACACGGGCGTGATCGCAGTGGGGCTGCTCATTCCGATCGGATTGCTGTTTGATTACGTAGTTTCCAAAAATTACGGAAAGTTCAAATCCCAAGGTAGAATGCCGCCGTGGTGGCTCGGCGGGGCCGGCTTCGGCGGCGGCTCTTCGTCGGGCTCAGGCTTCGGCGGCTTCGGCGGCGGCAGTTCGGGCGGTGGCGGCTCCAGTGGGAGCTGGTGAATTTTTGGATTTACTGAATAATATCGTCTCAAGCGCGCGTGTTTATTTAGATTTAGTTTTGTTTAGTATTATCGGCGTTGTCGCGTTATCACATGAGCGCGCGACCGCGCGCTCATGTGATAAATGTGCGATGAATTTATAAGTGAAAATAATGTCTCATTTTTTCAGAACCCTCAAAATTTCCGACTTCCAAGATCAAAACATTATTTCGGTTGATTTCAAAGATACTGCAAATGAAATCAATTTCGTTCTCGCATTCATACGGTGTAATAAACACGCTCTTTTGGAGCGGATAAAATCCTAATTCCCTCACTTTCTTTCGTAGCGCATTTCTCGCATTCTTTTGGTAGTCGGGTATGTCGAAAGTGATGAGTCGCCACTTCCCATCCCACGGTCGCTCTTCTAATTTCATGTGGTCAAGATTGTAGGTTAATATCTTATTTTTCCCCAATTTTGTGAGGGTGATTTTTATCTTCCCGTCCGGCAGCTGAACGTAATCAATGAGTTTTCGGTTCTGGAGCCTTTTTACATCTTGTAAGAATCTTTCCTTCCGTATTTTCTTGTCCTTGAGGTATTGCTTTATCAGTTTCTTTATCAGGAGTGTGCCGCTCAACGGCGAAATGGTGCTAATGAACAACACGCCGCCGCCCACGAGAGCGGTTTTCAGGATATGATAAGGCCTGGAATTTTTCTCTATTCTCGTCATAGAATGTTGTATTTCAGTATTTTATTATAAGTATATCACATGAGCGCGCGACCGCGCGCTCATGTGATAAAATGGGGTAGGTGAAATGTGGGGTGGCGGTGTAGATGGAAATTTTAAGATACTCGTTCTACAATAGAAAAGAGAGAAAGGAGGGGTGCGCGAGTGGTTTAAACGGCAGTCCTGGAAAGACTGTGTACCGCAAGGTACCGCGAGTTCGAATCTCGCCCCCTCCGCCAAATCATGAACAATAAAACAATCATTCTTGCACTCATCGCGGCTGTGGTGATCGTCGGGGCGTATTTTCTCTTTGGGAACAATAGCAATAAAAATATGGAACAAAATAATCCGAATCAGGGGAGCGAAATTACCTTGCCGGACGGGCTGAAGATAAATGACCTTGTGGTAGGCGCCGGCGCCGAAGCGAAAGTTGGGCAAACGGTTACGGTGAACTACGCGGGCACGCTCGCGGACGGGACGAAATTTGACAGTTCGTATGACCGCAGCCAGCCGTTCTCATTCTCCTTGGGCGCGGGGCAGGTTATTAAGGGATGGGACGAAGGCGTGGCGGGGATGAAAGTGGGAGGGAAGCGGCAGCTCACCATTCCGCCGGAACTCGGGTATGGGAGTGCGGGTGCCGGGGGCGGCCTCATCCCGCCGAACGCCACCTTGATCTTTGAAGTGGAACTGTTGGAAGTAAAATGAAGCGCGTTTTCATCGTTCATGGGTGGGACGGATACCCTGAGGAGGGATGGTTTCCGTGGCTCAAGCGCGAGCTTGAGGCGCGCGGGTTCGAGGTCCACGTGCCGCCGCTCCCCGACGCCGGGAATCCCCGCATTCAAAATTTTCTTGTCCTCAAAAGTGCGACATATGTTGCACTTTTGAGGACAAGCTTTTTGCGTTGACGAAGCAAATTGACTGGCGTAGAGTGAGTGCGGAACTCGTTCACATTTTTCATTTCTGAATTCGGAGGTGGCGTATGGCTAAAATCGTGCATGCTCTTTGGGACAGTGTTTATCAGTGGTTTATTGAAATTCCTCCGAGCTCTCACATCAATTTCCTCGTGACGCAGTATCTTCAGTCACTACGTGTTTCAATTGATGAGGATGCCCTCTCCGGAGTTGAAGACACCGAAGGAATTCCTCGCGACGTTTATCGGTTTCCCGGTGCCTACTTGAACCGAGTACTCGAGATGGCAATGGAAAACCCCGCCTTGAAAATCCGCATTTTCAATCGGAAAGGCGGCAAGGGTCAGATTCGCGAGTGCCAGTTCCTTTTGAATTACAGGAGGGAGATTCGGAGAATCACTGCGGCTGTGTCTCAATGAGACACAGCTTTTATTTTCACCAACCTTTCCCTAGAGCGAAGAACATGGCAATCGCGGCAGCAGCCATAAGTGTAAAAGTAGCCCACACAAAGATATTCGACAATACACCGCTTTTATACTGCCCCATGATTTTCTCGCTCCGAGCGATATTAGCGATTATGAATATGAGCGGAACGGCGGCGACTCCGTTAAATACGGCAGTGAAAACAAGGGCTTTGATTGGATCTATCCCTATAAAATTGATGGTGAGTCCGATGAGTGTGGCAATGGTGATTATCCCATAAAAGCCGTGAGCTCGTTTTAACTTCAGATTCAAGCCGGCCTTCCAGTTCAATGCTTCGGAGAGCATACGAGGCCGAGGCAGACAGAATCGGCACGGCCAGCAAGCCGAGGCCTATTATGCCAACAGCAAATATCAGTTCCGCCAGGAATCCTGCATTTGGGAACGTATGAACCAAAGGTTTGAGAGCCTTCGCTGCATCCGCGGCAGTGCGGACATCGGTTACGCCGTTGGCGTTCAGCACCGTAGCGGCAACCACAATAATGCACCAAGTGGCGATTTGAGAGGAAAGCATCCCAATAAAATTATCTAACCTCAATGAATGAATAAATTTTCGGGTAATATGCGGCAGGCCCCTTTTTATCATGTGTTTTTCCTTTTCTTCCTCCACTTCTTCAGAGGCCTCCCAGAAAAACATATATGGGGAAATGGTAGTCCCCAGTACGCCCGTAATGATAAATAAAAAGGCGAAACTTAATTCAATATGAGGAACGAATGTAGCGCTAAGTAATGTCCCCCACGGCTGCTTAATCAAGAAGACCGTAATCGGATAGGAAAGGAGTGCCAGAGCAAACCATTTTAAAATTTTGGCGTATACCTTGTAGGACGTAAATACCTCCAGTAGTAAGACGACTGCGGTAAAAAGAAGGGTAAGCACCGCAAAATTAATCGGAATTATAAGATGAGCAGCTGCTCCCATAGCCCCCAGATCGGCTCCAATGTTCACTGTGTTCGCAACAATGATAAGGAACAATATTGAATACAATATCTTTTTGCCGTGGTGTTCTTTGATGACTTCCGCGATGCCCTTGCCGGTAACCGCCCCGATTCTGGCGCATGCCTCCTGAATTGCCGTCATAAAAGGAAGCATCAACAGTACGGTCCATAACTGCCCATAACCGAATTGAGCTCCGGTCTGGGTATAGGTTGCTATTCCAGACGGGTCATCGTCTGCCGCTCCGGTAATGACCCCGGGGCCCGCAATTTTTAGGAATTTTTTCGCTCCTTTAAACATAAGGATTTTTTATTAATATAATACTAACTAAACAATCTAAACAATCCAACCAGCGGTATTATCACAATGATTAAACCTTAACCCGGGAAATAAGATACAGCCGGTTCGCGGGCTGGTTGTACTGCTCTATAGCGCCCTGCGCGGCTTTTTATTGAACGGTTTGGCAAGGTGCTCGCCGCGAGGTAAACTGGGGATGCATGGCTTCCACCGACGTTGACCGCATCAAGGAAAAACTGAATATCGTTGATTTCATCCGTGGCTATATCACCCTCCTGCCGGCGGGGAAGAATTTCAAGGCGCTCTGCCCGTTCCACCCAGAGAAGACCCCGTCGTTCATCGTCTCGCCGGACCGGCAGCGGTTCCACTGCTTCGGGTGCGCCGCGGACGGCGATATTGTGACGTTCCTCATGCGCTACGAGAACCTGGAGTTCCCGGAGGCGCTCCGCGTCCTCGCCGAGAAGGCCGGGGTGCCGCTCCAGACGCTCTCGCCGCGGGAGCAGCGGGAGTTCGGGGTGCTCTACGAGATTCACGAGAAGGCGAAGGAATTTTACCGCGACGCCTTGCAAACGCATGGTGCCGCGCGCGCGTATATAGAGAAGCGCGGCTTGAAACCGGAAACGGTTGAGGCATTTGAGCTCGGCTTCGCGCCCGGTGGCGATGCACTCACCGTTCACCTAATCAACTCCGGTTTTGATGTGAACGACATTGCGCGCGCCGGTCTCACTCACAAGAATACCGCGGGGCTCTATCGCGACCATTTTTTCAATCGCATCATTTTTCCAATCATGAACAGCGTGGGTAAAACGGTGGCGTTCACGGGGCGCTTGCTCGAAGGCGCCGCCGGCGAGGGAAGCGACTTGCCCGCCAAAGCTTCCTCGCCCGCCATAGCTTTAGCGACGGAGGGAGCGGCGGCGGGCGCTCCAAAGTATCTCAACAGCCCCGAGACGCCCATTTTCAACAAATCAAAAATTCTCTACGGGTTTCACATGACTAAAAATGACATTGCGCATGCGCGGAGCGCTCTCTTTGTGGAAGGGCAAATGGATCTCCTTATGGCGTGGCAGGCGGGGGTGAAGAATGTGGTTGCCGTCTCGGGGACCGCGCTCACCCCGTTCCATTTAGAGAAGCTCCGGCGGCTCGCCGACACGATGATCTTAAGCTTTGACAATGACGAGGCGGGCATCCACGCGCTCGAGCGGAGCTTGGACCTCTTAAACAACTTTGATTTTTATGTGAAGGTGGCGGATTTGGGCGGGTTCAAGGATCCGGCCGAGGCGGCGGAGAAGGACCCGGGGTTCCTCGCGGGTGCGGTGGCGTCGGCGAAGGCGGCATTCTCACACCTTTTCGCGCACTACTTTCCGCGCGACGAGGCGGGAACCCGCGAGCTCACGGAGACCAAACGCATCGTCCGGAGCATCCTGCAGAAGATAAAGCGTTTGAAGAGCGCCACCGAGCAGACCGCGTGGCTCAAGGGCCTCGCCAAATACTCGGGCATTTCGGAGGTGATGCTCATGAAGGAGTTGAATGAGCTCCCTATGGTGCCGCGCGATGTTGAAGCGGGGGAGAAGTTCGAACCGAAGAAACCCGCGGACCGCGCGGACGCTCTCGCGGAGCGTCTCATGGGGCTTGCCTTTACAAAGGGTGATTTTTTGGCTACCATACGTGAAAAGCAGTCGTGGCTGCCGGCACGCTACCAAGCGGTGCTCGGCGAGCCCGAGGGAGAAACGGGAGCCGCGTTGCAGATGCAGGCGAGCTACCTCCTGGCCCAACTCCCCCCCGACTGCATCGCAAAAGAGTTCAGTGATCTGCTCCGCCAGCTTGAGATCTCGGTGCTTAAGCGGGAACAGCGGGAACTCAAGACCGCCATTCAAAAAGCTGAGGAAGTCGGTGACGAAAAGGTGCTTACCCGAGCCGCAGAACGTTTTCATTCACTTTCGAAGAGGATTGACGAATTGAAGCTGTAGCGCCTGCCCCTTGCCCGGGCGGTCGGCGCCTCGGCATCAACCCACATGAAAAAGAAATCACAAAAGAAAAGCCGCCTGCATCCTGCCCGCGCAGGCGGGGCGCAGGCAGGCCCCCATAGAAAGGTGAAGCGGCGACCTCGCATTCCCAGACGGCACCCCGCAAAGGGGAAGGCGAAGAGGAAAACGAAGGCCGCCCGGAGGGCCACGCCAAAACAAAAAGCCATTTCGTCGGAACTCCTCGGGGAATACCAAAAGTCCCTCGCCGAACTCGTGCACCGCGGGCGCGGGCGCGGCTTTGTGACGGACGTGGAGGTGCTGAACTACTTTCCCTACATTGAACGCAACCTCGGATTCCTGGAGGAGGTCTACGCACGCCTTGAGAAGGAGGGGATCAAGGTGCAGGAGCCGAGCCCGCTCGTTGGGAAAGTGACCCGGGACGAGGTGACCGCCGAGGAACTTCGGAACGCCACGCGCGTGGGGGGAGACCTCCCCGACGCCGTGCAGATGTATCTGAAGGAGATCGGCAGGACTGCGCTTCTCACCTCCAAGGAAGAGAAGGAACTCGCGCGGCGCATTGAGGAGGGCGACGAGTCGGCGCGCCAGAAGCTCATCCAGGCAAACCTCCGGCTTGTGGTTTCCATTGCCAAGCGCTATGTGAACCGCTCGCCGCACCTCTCCATTTTGGATCTTATCCAGGAAGGGAACATCGGCCTCTCGCGCGCGGTGGACAAGTTTGATTACCACAAGGGATTCAAGTTCTCCACCTACGCCACGTGGTGGATTCGCCAGGCGGTGACGCGGGCGTTGGCTGACTACTCCCGCACCATCCGCATTCCGGTTCACATGGTGGAGACCATCACGAAGTTTATGCAAACGAAGCGGCGCCTCATGCAGGAGCTCGGCCGCGAGCCGCTCCCTGAAGAGATCGCCGCGGAGCTCGGCGTGGACGTGGAGAAAATCCACTACATCCAGAAGATATCGCAGGAGGTCATTTCGCTTGAAACCCCCATCGGCGACGACGACGAGGGCTCGGTGCTCTCCGACTTCATTAAGGACGAACAGAGCTTGAGCCCCGACCAACTCGCGAGCGTGGCGCTCCTGCGGGACCAGATCAAGGAAATTCTCATAGACCTGAACGAGCGCGAGCGGAAGATCCTCGCCATGCGGTTCGGTTTGGAGGACAATATTCCGCACACACTGGAGGAGGTGGGGAAGATTTTCGGCGTGACCCGCGAGCGCATCCGGCAGATAGAGGCGAAGGCGCTGGAGAAAATACGGAGCCACGCGAAGGTGAAGAAATTGGAGGGGTATTGAGTTTTGCACATACCTAAAAGAACCGACCGTGCACCCATTCCAGCGATGGGTGCCGGTCTGCGCTCTCGCCGCGGCGCTCTCCGCCTCCGCCGCTTGGCGGATGGCGGAGAGACCAAGCCGTCGCGGCTCCGAGAGCTTCTTTATAGGTATGTGCAAAACTTATTGGGGGTGGAAATCGGCGGAAAAACGATGTTGATTTTATTTCCATACGTTTGACTTAGCGGGTGGTTAGTCATTAAATGAATATGCTATGACCTCGCAGGAAATCCGCGCAAAATTCCTTGATTTTTTCGCCAAACGGGGACACGTTATTGTTCCTTCCTCATCTTTAATTCCCGACGACCCGTCGGTGCTATTCACGACCGCGGGGATGCAGCAGTTCAAGCGGTACTACACCGGCGAGCTGGATGCGGTGAAGGATTTTAAGAAGAAGAACGCGGTTTCGGTCCAGAAATGTTTCCGCACCTCGGACATTGACGAGGTGGGGGATGAGTCACATCTCACGTTCTTTGAAATGTTGGGGAATTTTTCGTTCGGCGGATACTTTAAAGAGAAAGCGATCGAGTATGCGTATGAATTCATTACCGAAAAGCTCAAACTCCCGATTGATTACGTGAGCGTGTTTGCGGGCGATAAGGAGGTGCCGGCGGATACCGAATCGGAGAGAATCTGGGAATCGCTCGGCGTAAAGAATGTCAAGAAAGCGGGGCGCGCCGATAACTTTTGGGGTCCCACGGGGAGTGAAGGCCCTTGTGGGCCGACATCGGAGGTCTATGTGCGCGGCGTGGAGGTTTGGAATTTGGTATTCAATGAGTATTACTGCAAGACGCGGATTAACGCGGATGAAACGCGGATTGACGCGGAAGGGAAGAAAATTTTGACGCCGCTTAAGATAAAAGGCATTGATACCGGCCTGGGTTTGGAGCGCCTCGCGATGGTGGTGCAGGGGAAACCGACTATTTTTGAAACGGACACTTTCGAACCGCTCTTAAAACTTCTGCCGGAGACGATGCCGGTGCGCACCAAACGGATCCTCGCCGACCACGTCCGCGGCGTTGCGTTTCTTATTTCCGACGGCGTGTGCCCGTCCAACAAGGAGGCGGGGTACGTCCTGCGGCGCCTCATGCGGCGCACAATGGTGTATCTGCACCTTGCGGGGAATCCTGTGAAGCCCGTACACCTTTTTGAAGAGGTATTTGAGAACTGCGAGCGGTTTTACCCGGAGCTCAATCGTGAGGTGGTGCTTGAGGTGTTTGACGAGGAACACCAGCGTTTCCAGGCGACGCTCCAGAAGGGACTCCGGGAGCTTGCGCGGGCGCCGACGCTCGACGTACGTTCCGCCTTCATGCTCTATGAAAGCTTCGGCCTCCCGTACGAGATTGTAAAAGAATTGGGCGGCGATAAGGCCAAAGATTTGAAGCGCGAAGATTTCGACGAGGAGTTCAAAAAGCACCAAGAAATCTCCCGCGCCGGCGTTGAGAAAAAATTCGGCGGCCACGGTTTGGTTTTGGATACAGGTGAGATCAAAGCCGGGAGCGAGGAAGAATTGAAGAAAGTGACGAGGTATCACACGGCGACGCACCTTTTACATCAGGCGCTCCGCGAGGTGTTTGGAGAGGAAATTGCCCAACGCGGTTCCGACATCACCACCGAGCGCACGCGCTTTGATTTCACGTTTCCGCGCAAGGTAACGCCGGAGGAATTGAAGCGAGTGGAGGATATCGTGAACGAGAAGATTCGCGAGGACCTGCCGGTGCAATTTGAGGAGATGCCGAAAGAGGAAGCCGAGAAAACAGGCGCGCTCCATTTCTTCTCCGCCAAAGGCGGATCCGCCTCTGGCGGAAAGTGGAAATATCCCACGCGCGTCAAAGTGTACTATGTCGGGCATTCGCTTGAGGGTGCATGGAACAAAGAGTTCTGCGGCGGGCCGCATGTGGGGCACACGGGGGAGATCGGGCAATTCAAAATTATGAAGGAAGAGGCGAGTTCTGCGGGTGTGCGCCGTATCCGTGCAACGATAGTATAACGACGCAAGCAGAGACTAAAACCTGTTAGAATCGCAACGCAAGGAAATCGTGTACTGCGAGGCGTGTTATCAAAATGAGATATCATAAAAACATAAGCCGAAGTCCAGCCGAAGCTTTAGCGGAGACGGATGAGCAGTGCTACCAAGCCGAAGTGGTCTAGATGCGGTGCTATGACATGTCATAGCACCCCACTACGATGACCAGTGAGACGAGAATCTGCCAGAACTGTAAGGACCCGGAGGCGGGATGATTAAACAATTTGCGCGCCTGCCCGCCAGTAGCCAGGTGAAGGAGGGAATTGTTTAATGGTCTTTGATTTTTTTTATCATTTACAAGACACGGATTTATACGGATTGAAACGGATTTATACGAATGTTATCAGTTGTAAGTTATTAGTTATCTCCATGCGCTCCTACGACATTTTCTTTTTCGGGGCGCTCTTCTTTCTCCTCGGGGTGCTCGTCGCGAGCGTGGGGGTGAAGGCCGGGGCGCTGTGGCTATTCCTCGCTCTGGAGTTGGGCTGTGCCGTAGCGTGGACCTTTTTTGAACGCATCCCGAGCCGCTTCCAGTGGCGCATTGCGCGAAAAGGATGGCTCGCGATGGCCGCCCTTTTGATTTTGCTCCCCGCGGGAGCGCTTTACTACACGCAGGACGACAGAAATTTTCGCGCGGCGCGGTTGCCGACCGGTAAAGCGTCGTTCTCGGGAGTGGTGGCTGACGATCCAAAACACAGTGGGACGTCGCAGGAAGCTGTCCTCGCGCTTGCGGCGCCCTACACAGGGAACGTGCTCCTGCGGCTCCGCTCCTACCCGGTCGTTACGTACGGAGACGAGCTTGCGGTGAGCGGGGCGGTGGAGCTGCCCGCTCCCGCCGGTTACGCGCGCTACCTCACGAAGGAGCGGGTGAGCGGTGTCGTGGCGTTCCCGGAATTCTCCGTGAAAGGTTCCGGGCACGGTTCGCGGGTGCGGGCATTCCTCTTTGACGTTCGGCACCACGTGACTGCCGCCTTCGCGCGGATGCTCCCGCCCGAGGAGGCGGCGTTCCTGGGCGGTATAACGCTGGGGGAGCGGAGCGAGCTCTCAAAGGAGTTCAAGGAGTCGCTCCAGAAGAGCGGCACCACGCATATAGTGGCGCTCTCGGGATACAACATCACCATCGTGGCATGGGCGGCGATGGGTGCGTTCGTCTTTTTCTTGCGCCGGCGGTGGGCGTTCGCGCTCACGGTGCTCACCATCCTCGGGTTCGTGCTCATGACGGGCGGCGAGGCATCCGTGGTGCGTGCAGCTATTATGGGTGGACTGCTCCTCATTGCGCGTGAGGCGGGGCGCCGGTACCGCATCCGGAACGCGGTTGCGCTCGCGGCGCTCGTTATGGTGCTCGCGAATCCCAAGGTGCTCATGTTTGATGTCGGGTTTCAGCTCTCATTCCTCGCGCTCCTCGGCATCGCCTGCCTCCGCCCCGCCCTCGGCGCGTTCTTCAAAATCCCGGAGGGAAGCGGATTCCTTTCATGGCGTGATAATCTCATGACCACCACTTCGGCGCAGCTCGCGGTGGTGCCGCTCCTCATCACCTCATTCAGCGGGTTCTCGCCGCTCTCGCTCATTGCGAACGTGCTGGTCTTGGAACTCATCCCGCTCACCATGGGGGTAGGGTTTATCGCGGCGCTCCTTGCCGCGGCGGGGGAATATCTCGTGCTCGTTTGCGGATGGCTCGCGTGGGTGCTCCTGCGGTTTGAGATAGGGGTGATAAAATTCTTCGGGTCGATCTCGCTCCAGTTTGCGCCCGCAATGAGCGTGTGGCTTATCGTTGTTTACTACGCGGCGCTCGTCGGTTTCATAATTTATGTTAAAAGGCATACGCGCCGCGCTCGCGCGGCATAAGAACAAAGCAATCATCCTCCTCGCCGCAGTCGCGGTGCTTGACGCGCTCCTCATCGCGCAGATCGGCGCACTACATTCCGGCCACGCGTCCCTCGCCATCAGCTTCCTTAACGTTGGGCAGGGGGATGCGACGCTCCTTGTTTTTCCCACGGGTGTGAAGATGCTCATTGACGGAGGTCCGTTGGACGGGAGGGTGCTCACAGAGCTTGCAAAAATTCTCCCGCCCACCGACCGCTACATAGATTTAGTTGTAATGAGTCACCCGCAGGTAGACCACTTCGGGGGATTGATAGAGGTGGTGAAGCGCTACCGTGTAGGCGCGTTCCTCATGTCGGCTCGCGTGAGCGAAGCCGCCGCGTTTGCGGAATTGGAGAAAGCGCTCGCGGAGCGGGGCGTGCGCACCGTCACACTTGGGATGGGCGACGCCATCACGAACGGCGGCACGGAGGCCTCCGTGCTCTCGCCCACCACCGCACTCCTCACTAGCAAAGAGACGAACGACGCCTGCGTGGTGATGGAGGTTTTGAGCGAGGGAATAACGTCGCTCTTCACCGGAGACATTGGGGGCAAAGCGGAGGCGGCGCTCCTCCCACTCATCACCAGGCGCATTGATATCCTCAAGGTGCCGCACCACGGTTCCAAGTACTCCTCGGGCGCGGCGTTCCTAAATGCGGTCCACCCCGCGCTCGCGGTGATTGAGGTAGGGAAAAATTCCTACGGCCATCCCGCTCACGAAACGCTCGCGCGTCTCGCGTCGGTGGGTGCAAGAGTATTTCGCACCGACGAGGGGAGCGTGACGGTGACTCCTCATGGAGAATCGTTACAAATTTTTCAGTAAGAAGTTTTTATTACGTCAAGAGAAAACCACAGGCGTGAGTTTGTGGAATTTTATTTAGAATAATCTCCCGTTTTTTTTGAGTATAGAAAAAATAAGAGGGTGCTATAATTGATTATAGCACCCTCTTTTCGTATGCCAAGAGAAAACTACAGGCGGCCTACTCCGCCCCGCTAAGCGGGGCTACGAAGGCTAGATAAGTCCATGGAGCTTCATTGTATTTAGCGAGCGCAGAAGATCAGAGGGTGCTACAGTTAACTGTAGCACCCTCTGTGGAAGGCGCGGTGAGATTTTCCGCTTTCATCCAACCCACCGGGAAGCGGAGGTGAATTGAAAAACCTATCTGCTCACATCTGTCCAGCTCCAGCGGTCGCGCCCCGAGCGCGAGTGGAAAGGGGTAGCTTTTTCTCTTCGGCGCGGATTTGCGGATAAATTGTGTTGTCGGGAGATCCTCGGTTTTCTGGTGAGGTGATGCTTTACAAAACTTACGGTGTTTTGGCTTATATCTATCGCTCGGCAAATTTCGCGATAGCTTAATCCTCGCGCGAGAAGCACGGGGATTACGAGGCGTTTTTCCAGCATTGTCATTTCGGATGGCGTGAGAAACGCGGCGAGTGCTTTCGTAACCGCCTCGTTGGATCCCGATTTCTTCACCGCCTCGCGGAACCTCTGCCACGCTTCATTCCGCACCGCTCCCTCAATCTGTTTCTTGTTCACCCTTGTCATATAGGGTGTATTGTAGCACATCGCTCTAATTGATTGCAGCGCCCTACTGGGGCGTAGCGGCGAGGGTAGTCCGCGGGGTGCTATGATTAATTGTAGCAACTCCTTTTATACGCCAATAGAAAAGAACGGGTGTGAGCTCTAAAGGGAACCACTGGTGTGGACCTTTGGGGTTTTATTGCATCGCAGCAAAACGGATGGTGCTATAGTTAATTGTAGCACCCTCGTTCATTGTGGATGAAATGTGCGCACCACAGGAAAAATGCTATGTGCGAACTTGGAGAGCTTCATTTTTTTCAACTGTTGGCGTTTTTTGATTATTTTTGCTATCCTGTATAAACGTTATGAGAATCCTTTCCTCGGATATCACGAGTCATGAAGGCAAGGAGGTGGAGCTCGCGGGGTGGGTGGGTACCCGCCGCGACCACGGCAAGCTTATTTTTATTGACCTCCGGGATCGCGCGGGCATCGCGCAGGTAGTGTTTCCCGCGGCCGACAAGGCGCTCCTTGAAAAGGCGGAGCGGCTGCGCCCCGAGTGGGTGGTGCGTGTGAAGGGGACGGCGCAGAAACGCCCCAAGGGGATGGAGAATGAGAAACTCCCGAACGGCTCCCACGAGGTGGCGGCGAGTGTGCTTGAAATATTCACCGAAGCGAAGACCCTGCCCTTTGACATTGCAGGGAGCGGGCTTGAGGTGAATGAGGAGGTGCGGATGAAATACCGTTACCTTGACCTGCGCCGGCCGCGGCTCCAGAAGAACATCCGGAGCCGCTCGAAGATTCTGGGATTCATCCGCGAATTTTTTAGCGAACAGGACTTCGTGGAAGTGGAAACGCCCATCCTCAGCAAATCCACCCCCGAGGGTGCGCGGGATTACCTCGTGCCTTCGCGCCTCCAGCCGGGCGCGTTTTACTCTCTCCCGCAGTCGCCCCAGCAGTATAAACAGCTCCTCATGGTGGCGGGGATGGAACGCTACTTCCAGGTAGCCCGCTGTTTTCGCGACGAGGACACACGCGGCGACCGCCAGCCGGAGTTCACCCAACTTGACCTTGAGATGAGCTTCACGAGCGAAGAAGAGATACTTGCCCTCACCGAAGAATTCTACGTGGCGCTCGTGAAACGGTTCTACCCCGAGAAGAAGATCGCGCAGGTGCCGTTCCCGCGCCTCACCTATAAGGAAGCGATGGAGAGATACGGTTCCGACAAGCCGGACCTCCGGATGGACAAGGACAATAGCAATGAGCTCGGCTTCGCGTTCGTGACCGATTTCCCTATGTTTGAATGGAAAGGAGGGGAGAAGCGCTGGGATGCGGTGCACCATCCATTCACCATGCCGCGGGTAATGGATGTGAACGATTTCAACATCAAGTTTAAGGAGGGGCCTAGCAAGATGCTGGCGCGGCAGTACGACTCGGTACTGAATGGTTTTGAGGTAGGCGGCGGCTCCATCCGCATCCACCAGCCGGAGCTCCTTGCGGCGGTCTTTGAGGCGATGGGCAACAAGCCGGAAGAGGTGCGGGAGAAATTTGGGCACATGCTTGAGGCCTTTGATTACGGCGTGCCGCCCCACGGCGGCATCGCACTGGGGTTGGACCGCCTCTTCGCGATTTTGGAAGGTGAGCCGAACATCCGCGAGGTCATCGCGTTCCCGAAAACCGGCGACGGGCGAGACCTTTTGATGGGTGCTCCCTCTCCAGTGGATGCAAAACAGTTGAAGGAACTGCACATTGCGATAGAGGAAAAGAAAAAATAATCTATGTCGAAACTCAAAGAAGAAAAAACGCTGGTGCTCATCAAGCCCGATGGGGTCCAGAGGAGTTTGATTGGAGAGATCGTCAGGCGCATTGAACGCACCGGTTTGAAATTAGTTGCGTTGAAGTTTGTAGTTGCCACGAAGGAACAGGGATATGAGCTCTACAAAAAGGATGAAACGTGGCTGGTAGAGAAGGGCGAGCGGCGTATCGTACAGCGCGAAGGAGCAGGAGAGCCCATTGAGAAGTCCGCGCGGGAGTATGGAACGGATATTGTGAATGCGAATGTTAGCTTCATTACCGCGGGCCCCGTGGTGCCGATGGTTTGGCAGGGGAACCGCGCGGTGGGAATTGTGAAGAAACTCGTTGGAGGGACCGAGCCGCTTACCTCGGATGTAGGCACCATCCGCGGCGACCTTACCGTGGACTCGTACGATATTTCGAATGCCGATGAGCGCTGTGTGCGGAACCTCATTCACTGCACAGATGATCCCAGGGAAGCGGAACGGGAAATTACCATCTGGTTCAAGCCGGAGGAAATCCTCAATTACCGCCATATCGCGGAGCAAATGCTCTACGACGTCAATCTGGATGGCATTCTGGAGTAGTTCGACATGTCATTCGACTCAGAGAGTCTCAGGCCGTTCAGGTTCTAAAGAGCCTTCAGGCTCGATGAGTTTACTACGGCCCGCTCGTCACTTTTTGCCGTTTCTGTCAAAGGTTTATCCACACCGCGGGGTTTTCACAGGTGGTATAGTGAGGGTGGAAATCCCGCAAAGAGGTTCCGGATCAAATGAATTTGTGATGGGATTCCGAATCGTTCCGTCCCGTGGGATGGAATTGAGGAAACCCACTTGATATAGAGCCGGGAACCCTTAAGCGGGGTTTCTGTTTTTGTTTTTGCACAAAGTTGAAAATCTGTTAGGATAGTTGGGATTAGCGGGCCGTAGTATACCGGTAGTACGCATGCATGGCCACGCACTGAAATTTCGGGGTGTAGTATAGTGGTAGTACGCCAGCATGGGGTGCTGGTAGCGGCGGTTCGATCCCGCCCACCCCGACAGTGCACAGGAAACCAAAATTTAGTGCGGGGTATAGGCGCATGCTGCGCCCCGCACCGAGTTTCGCTCCCCGGCCTCGCCGAGCAAGGCGGGGCGGGCTGGTGCGCGGGTAGACCGGGTTCGATTCCCGGCGGCCCGACAGATATATAAAAGCTCTCCTTTGGGGAGCTTTTATGTGATAGGAGAGAACCACAGGCGGCCTACTCCGCCCCGCTAAGCGGGGCTACGAAGGCTGGATAAGCCTGTGGAGTTTCATTTGGTCCTGGAGAGCGTGCGGAGACACCGCGTGCAGACGCGCGAACGTTTTCCGGGTACTAAAAGCGATGTCCACTGGAGGTTGGCTTTTTTCTTCCCGTAGGCGGTAGGGTTGTAGTGGCCGCGGAGCAGTTTCCGTGTCCCACCCATCTCAAATGATTTTTTACACCGTTCACATGCGCGCATGGTTTAGTAATTAGTAGCGGGTAATTAGCAATTAGTCAAGCGCAGGTCCTCTCTGCTATGATGAGTGGTGCATGGAGGTTATATTCACCATTGTGGTTCTCATTTTTTCCGTGGTGGTCCATGAGGTCTCCCACGGGTTCGTGGCGGAGCACCTCGGGGACTCCACCGCGCGCCTCGCGGGGCGGCTCACCCTAAATCCCTTAAAACACCTGGACCCTTTCGGTTCCATTATTCTCCCGCTTCTCCTCTCACTCCTCCCCGGCGGGTTGATTTTTGGCTGGGCGAAGCCGGTGCCCTACAACCCAATGAATCTCAAGCGTCCGGAGCGCGATGGAGCCCTGATTGCGGCCGCGGGGCCAACCGCCAATCTTTTTATTGCATTTGTCTTCGCCCTCGCGTTCCGCGCGGTGGTGAACTTTATACCCTCCGCCACGCCCCTTACAAACCTCCTCGCGGGGGTGGTGGTGGTGAATCTGATGCTCGCGGTATTCAACCTCGTGCCGATTCCGCCGCTGGACGGTTCCAAGGTGCTATTTGGATTTCTCCCGCCCTCGGCGCGGCGCCAGTGGGAATCGTTTGAGCGAATAGGCTGGCTTGTGCTCCTCTTCTTCATTTTTTTCGCCATTGACCTCATCGCGCCGGTTATCCGCGGCCTCGCGCGGCTTTTCTTAGGCGCGTAGGGAGAATTTTTCGCGCCTGCACCTGTAAATCGAGGTGCTCTGTTTAAACAGAGCACCGTCTCCTTTCAATGTGAGGGCTTCGGTGGCTATTATTATCGACTCAGATCATTGAGCCAGCGCCAGCGGCCGCGACCCATATGCGGAGGGGAAAGAAGGATATTCCTCTTCTTGTGTGGTGTGCGGAGGGGAGTGTACCGCCGCGGTGTCCGCGGCATTCGCACGAGGCGATGTTTCACAAAGCTGATGGTGTCAGAACTGGCGTCAATGGTGCGGCCGATTTCTCGGTAGCTCATGCCCTCCGCAAGGAGGATGGGTATTGCGAGTCGCTTTTCAAGTACGGCAATTTCTGAAGGTGTGAGGAGTACCGCAAGGTTCTCCGCGAGTGCTTGTTCTGATGGTGATTCTTTCGCCATCTTCCATAAGCGTTGCCACACCTTTCGCCGTAGTGCTTTCTCGAATTGTGTTCGACTTACGTTTACCATGTATGAGGTTCTCGCCGTGTGGACACTTGTCTGCCATTAGCAGCATACCACAGGCACTCTGTTTAAACAGAGCACCTGTGGATAATGGTTTTTATGTACCCTATCGATTGTAAGCCCATTGGTTGTAAGCCCATTGGTTGTAAGTCCCTGTTTTGCGGCGGGGAACCCGCATCCTGGTGTTTTAGGTACGGTGTTGTAGGTACGGTGTTTTAGGTACGGTGTTTTAGGCAAGGACATTTGATAGAACTTCTGAATGGTAGTACAATTGCGGCCAATAGTTTAGGCTAAATTCTGACCTCAAATGCAACCTTTTGACCGAAGACGGTTTAATGAGAATATGCATTGCTTTTTAGCGGTAGAATATCTGGAGGGACGAGAAAAGGACAGAAATACTGCTGTCTTTTTCCCGTTCCTTCACAACTCAATATGGAGGAAGCGGTGAAATGCGCGCTCGTATCCACTAAGGATGGGGTTGCATTTCAAAGTCGAATCTTCGTAAGCATCAGGGATTCTGCAATATGGCCAAGGGATGCAATACCGCTATGGCAAATCCGCATTTCGCGGGAGCCCGCTGGCACGAATTCGCGACGCCGTTCCCAAACGGTGCTCTGTTTAAACAGAGCACCATCAAGAACATGGTCGCACGAAAGGAGTACAACTATGAGCAGCTCCGATTTAATGCTCGATATCTGAATCAATGCTACGAGGTTGAACCTCCATAAGGAGGTTCAACCTCGGGTTTGTTGACTTTCTCCACTTCTTTGGTATACTTGTTGCGCGTGACGGCACGCATTTTTTATCGGGTATGTCGACGGTCAACCAACTTATCAAACACGGCAGGAAACGCACCGAGGTCAAAGATAGGACCCCAGGGCTTTCCTGCTATTTCAACTACCTTAAGAACCGGCCGGTGGATTCGCCGTCGCCGTTCAAACGCGGGGTGTGCCTCAAGGTGTTCACCACGACTCCAAAGAAGCCGAACTCGGCGCTCCGCAAGGTGGCGCGTGTCCGGCTCACGAACGGCATGGAGGTGACCGCCTACATCCCCGGCGAGGGCCACAATCTTCAAGAGCACTCGGTGGTGATGATACGCGGCGGGCGCGTAAAGGACCTGCCGGGCGTGCGCTACCACATCGTGCGTGGAGTGCTCGACACCACCGGCGTGGATAGTAGGAAACAACAGAGGAGCAAATACGGAGCAAAGAGAGCAAAAACATAAACAAGCACGAAGCACGAAATCCGAAGCACGAAACAAATAGTAAAATTCCAATGATCGAAATCCAAAACGTGAGTTTAGATATTGTTTCAAATTTCGATATTCGAATTTCGAATTTAAACAACCATGCGTAAAAAGGGAAGTTTCAAAAGAAAGGTACACGCCGGTGACCCCGTCCACAGCCGCGTGGATGCAGGGCGTTTCATCAACTACCTCATGGGGAAAGGGGAGAAGTCGGATGCCGAGAAGGTGTTCTACGGCGCTTTGGAGCGGATAAAGGAAACCACCAAAGAAGAACCTCTCGCGGTGTTCGGGAAAGCGATTGAGAACGCGACCCCGCTCCTGGAGGTGGTTTCCAAGCGCGTCGGAGGCGCGAACTACCAGATCCCGCGCGAAGTGCGCTCGGAGCGGAAATTTTTCCTCGCGACCCACTGGATCATCGCCGCGGCGCGCGGGAAGAAGGGGAAGCCGATGGCGGACAAGCTCGCTGAAGAAATCATCGCCGCGGCGAAGAACGAGGGCGCGGCTATCAAGAAGAAGCAGGACATGCACAGAATGGCCGAAGCGAACCGGGCGTTTGCGTCATTGCTGCGGTAGGCTACGAAATACGAAATGGGTACGAATGTACGAAAGGTGAGGCGCGCCGACCTTGTGTACCCGGAGCCGTCTTACAAAATTTTAGGTGTTTTATTTAAGGTTTGGAGCGATATCGGCTTTTGGCACAAGGAGAAAATTTATCAGCGCGCGGTTGCACGAGCGCTTTGTGATAGCGGTTTTGAGGTAAAAGAACAATTGCCGGCAAAAATTGTGTTCAAGGGAGAATTTATTGGTGTCTATTATTTTGATTTCCTCGTTGATGACAAAATCGTATTGGAACTTAAGGTGAGAAATTATTTCTCAAAAAAGGATATAGAGCAGGTTTACTCATATCTAAAAGCAAAGGATCTCAAGTTGGGCATCATTGCACATTTTACCCAGAGCGGTGTTAAGTATAAGAGGGTTCTCAACGTAAAGTGAGTTTCGTATATTCGTAATATTTCGTATTTCGTAGCATGCCTAGACAATATCCAATTGAGAAAGTCCGTGATATCGGCATTATCGCCCACATTGACGCCGGGAAAACCACCGTGACCGAGCGCGTGCTTTTCTATACTGGCCTCACCCACAAGATCGGGGAGGTGCACGAGGGCGACACGGTGATGGACTGGATGGAGCAGGAGCGTGAGCGGGGTATCACCATCACCTCCGCCGCGACCACCTGCTTCTGGGTACCAACTTACGCGGCGCGGACTCACGCGGATCTGGACACGGATCAACGCAGAAAAACGTTTGAGCACCGCATCAACCTCATTGATACGCCGGGCCACATTGATTTTACCGTGGAGGTGAAACGCTCGCTCCGCGTCCTGGATGGCGCGGTGGTGGTGTTTGACGGTGTGGCGGGAGTGGAGCCGCAGTCCGAAACGAACTGGCGCTACGCGGACGAGTACGGCGTGCCGCGCATCTGCTTTGTGAACAAACTGGACCGCATGGGGGCGAGTTTTGAAAAAAGTTTGGCATCCATCCGCGAGCGGCTCACCCCGCACGCGATAGCGCTCCAGTGGCCCATCGGCATTGAGGAGAGTTTCAAGGGAGTCATTGATCTCCTCACCAGGAAGGCGTACGCCTTTGAGGGCGAGCACGGCGAGCGCATCACGGAGATTCCAATTCCGGACGATTTGAAAAACATCGTTGCGAAAGAGCGTCATGAATTGGTGGAAAAGATCGCCGAGACCGACGACCGGCTCCTCCGCACGTATTTGGAAGGTAACGAGCCCACACTTGAGGAATTGAAGGGCGCGCTCCGGAAAGCCACGCTCGCAGTGAAACTGGTGCCGGTCTTCTGCGGTTCAGCTCTAAAGAATAAAGGTGTGCAGTTCATTTTAGATGCGGTGGTGGACTACCTCCCTTCGCCGTCGGATCTCCCGCCGGTCAAGGGCATCAATTCCCAGACCCACGCCGAGGAGGAGCGGAAGCCGTCCGACGATGAATCCCTCGCGGCGCTCGCCTTCAAGATCGCGGCTGACCCGTTCGTGGGGTCACTCACGTATTTCCGCGTGTATTCCGGCGTGCTGAAGCGTGGGAGCTACATCCTGAACGCGACGAAGGGGGAGCAGGAGCGCGTGGGGCGCATCGTGCGGATGCACGCGAACCACCGCGAGGAGGCGGAGGAGATCTGCGCCGGGGACTTGGGCGCCCTCGTGGGTTTGAAAAACACCACGACCGGCGACTCGCTCGTGGACCCAGAGCACCCCATCATCCTTGAGAGAATCATCTTCCCCGAGCCGGTCATTTCCATTCGCATTGAGCCGAAGACCAAAGCGGACCAGGAGAAGATGGGGCTTGCGCTCCACCGCCTCGCCGAGGAGGACCCCACGTTCCGCGTGAGCGGAGATCTGGAGACGGGTGAGACCATCATCGCAGGTATGGGCGAGCTCCACCTAGAGATCATTGTGGACCGCATGAAGCGCGAGTTTGGTGTGGAAGGCAGCGTCGGCCGCCCCCAGGTCGCCTATAAGGAAACGGTGAAAGGCAAGGGCGATGCGGAGGGCAAGTACATCCGGCAGTCCGGCGGGCGCGGGCAGTACGGGCACGTGAAGTTGAAGGTGGAGCCCTTGCCGCGCGGTACCGGGTTTGAGTTTGTGGATGAAATTAAGGGAGGCGCCATTCCACAGGAGTTCATTACGCCGATTGAAAAAGGCGTGCGCGAGGCGATGGAGAAAGGGGTCATGGCGGGCTACCCGATGACAGATGTGAAAGTAACCCTCTACGACGGTTCCTACCACGAGGTGGACTCCTCGGAGTTCGCGTTCAAGATAGCCGGCTCCATAGCGCTCCAGGAAGCGTCAAAGCAAGCGAAGCTCGTGATGTTGGAGCCGGTGATGAAGGTGCAGGTCATCGTGCCGGAAAATTTTTTGGGCGACGTCACGGGGGACCTGAATTCGCGGCGTGCGAAAATTACAGCGATGGGGGAGCGGGTGAACGTCCGCGTGGTGGATGCCCTGGTGCCGCTCTCCGAGATGTTCGGCTACGTGACGAATCTGCGTTCTATGACGCAGGGCCGCGGGTCATTTACCATGGAGTTCTCGCACTACGAGGAGGTGCCGAATAACATTGCGCAGTTAATCATTGAGGGGAAGAAGAAATAGAAACTTACGAGGAATCGCCAAAAGCGGGGGTGCTATAATTAATTATAGCACCCTCTTTTGTTCGGTGGGGTTTGTTATGGTATACTGGCGCTATGAAAAAAATAGTGGGGATGTGCGTGCTCATTGCGGTGTTCGGTATGGTGTCGTTCGCGGCGGCCCAAGTTGCCACCTCCACGCTCCCTGACCCTGGCACCCTGCCGGACAGCCCGCTCTACTTCTTGAAATTATGGAAGGAAAACATCCAGCTTTTCTTCACGTTCAGCGCGGAGGCGAAAGCAGAGCAGTATCTCCGCTTGGCCGAGGTGCGCCTCGCGGAATACCAGAAAATGATTGAGAAGGGTAAGCAGGAGATTGCGGAGAAAACCATCGCCAAATATCAGAATCAACTAGATCGCGCTGTTCAGAAGGCGCAAGAACTCAAAGAAAAAGGCATTGGGGACGTTATTCAAAAAGTAGAGGGAGCAACCTCCAAACATCTCCAGGTTCTTCAAGACAATCTGGCTAAAGTTCCGGAGGCCGCGAAGAAAGGACTGGAAAGGGCGATCGAGGCATTGCAAAAAGGGATAGAAAAAATAAAGGGAGCCGTTGAGAAAAATAAAGAAGCCCCAAGCGAAATTTCTTCTGATACCTTAGGCTGGCAAACCTACCAAAATGAAGAAGGCGGGTATGCCTTTAAGTACCCAAATGAGTGGAATGCGGTAACCAGTAAATACAATTCCAGGAATGCTCTATTTGGTCCAGGTGCAACTAGTGAGGGTGGTATTGGGGGTGTTACATATAGGGGCGCGCTTCCCTCGGGTCGGTCGCTTTTAAACTTTATAAAAGAATCTAATGAAGGTATAGAATCTGGTTCTATTTCTGAGACAGAAACGGTGATAAATGGAAATAATGTGGTAATTAGTATATTACCAAAAGCGTCTTTAGTGGCCTCAGAAGAAGGAAAAAATGTTAGTTTTGTGAAAAACGGTAAAATATTTGGTGTAGGTGTACTGTACAAAACCGATTTTGTTAAATACCCGGAGGATAAACAAAGGTTAACTATTTTTAACCAAATTCTCTCCACTTTCAAATTCATTGAGCCGAAATAGGACCATTTTTATCCACAGAGTTGACAAATGTTTATCTTAGGATAAACTTCTAACTATATGAAACAAGCCATCATCGGCCTTCGTGAGTTGAGGGAGAAAACCGATGTCTTCATTAACGCGGTGGAAAAAGGCAGATCATTTATTGTGGTACGGCGCTCTAAGCCGGTGTTCAGGATTTCACCTCCGGACGAGGAATCGGAGTTGTGGGAGCGCGTGGTTGATTTCACTAAAATTAAAAAAACCGGCGTGCCGCTTGAAAAACTGCTCGCCCGCATCTAATTTCACGCTCTTAGGGCGGTATGGATAAAATTGAAAAGGCGCTCAGAAAGTTAACCAACCGCGAACGGAGTGAGATAACAGCGCTCTTATCCAAGTTAAAATCCAAAAAATACCAAGGACTCGATATTAAGAAATTAAAAGGCAGCGATGTTATCTACCGAATTCGGAAAGGAAGTTTGAGAATTATTTATAGAATTAGTGAAGAAAGCATATTTATTTTAGCGATAGAACGTCGGCGCGAAAATACCTATAAATTTACCGGCTAACGAGAGAGATAATTATTTCAGAATTTGCCCTTCAACCTCTCCCTAAGAGAGGGGATTGACAAGAATTTGCGTTTCAGCAAGAATGAACCAATAACCCGTGCCCGAGCGGCGCGGTAAAAAAGTCGTAAAAACAGATAAATAACTAATGACTGATAACCTATAACTGATAACCAGCAACCAACGCTCCGCTCGTTATTAGTCATAAGTTGTAAGTTATAAGTTCAGTGTTATGGCAGAAAAAGCAAAGTTCGTACGCAGCAAGCCCCACGTGAACGTGGGCACCATCGGGCACGTGGACCACGGCAAGACCACCTTGACCGCGGCGATCATGCATGTGCTCAACATGAAGGGTTTTGTGAAGAAGGTGGAGACGGTGGACATGATCGACAACGCGCCCGAGGAGAAGGCGCGCGGTATCACCATCGCTCTGCACCACTCGGAGTACGAGTCCGACAAGCGCCACTACGCGCACATTGACGCGCCGGGCCACGCGGACTACATCAAGAACATGATCACCGGCGCCGCCCAGATGGATGGCGCCATCCTCGTGGTCTCCGCCGCCGACGGCCCCATGCCGCAGACGCGGGAGCACATCCTCCTGGCGCGTCAGGTTGGCGTTCCCTCCATCGTGGTTTTCCTGAACAAGGTGGATATGGTGGACGACAAGGAACTTGTGGACCTTGTGGAATCCGAGGTGCGGGAGCTCTTGAAGAAGTATCAGTTTCCGGGCGACACGACGCCTGTGATTCGCGGGAGTGCCCTGAAGGCGTTGGAGGTGAAGTCCGTGGACGACGATGCCGCGAAACCCATTCTGGAGCTCGTGAAGGCATTGGATGAATTCATCCCTGATCCGGTGCGCGATGTGGATAAGCCGTTCCTTATGCCCATTGAAGATATTTTCTCCATTGAGGGGCGAGGGACGGTGGTCACGGGCCGCGTGGAGCGGGGACTTATGAAGCTCAACGAGGAGGTTGAGGTCATCGGCCTCCGGCCCACCCAGAAGACGGTGGTGACGGGCATTGAAATGTTCCAGAAGACCCTGGACGAGGCGCGCGCGGGCGACAACGTGGGTATTCTCCTCCGCGGCTTGAAGAAGGAGGACGTGGAGCGCGGGCAGGTCATTGCGAAGCCGGGCTCCGTCACGCCGCACACCGAGTTTGATGCAGAGGTCTACGTGCTCTCCAAGGAGGAGGGCGGGCGGCACACGCCGTTTTTCAAGGGCTACAAGCCGCAGTTCTACATCCGCACCACTGATGTCACGGGCGAGGTAACGCTGCCGCAGGGTGTGGAGATGGTGATGCCTGGCGACACCGTGTCCATTTCCGTGAAGCTCATCGCCCCGGTGGCGCTTGAAGAGAAACAGAGGTTTGCTATAAGAGAGGGCGGAAAAACGGTCGGGGCTGGAGCAGTAACCAAAATTCTTAAATAAGAATTTAAGAATTTTGTAAGTTCGAAGCACGAAGCACGAAATCCGAAGCACGAAACAAATAGTAAAATTCCAATGATCGAAATCCAAAACGTGAGTTTAGAACATTCTCCGCCAGAGGCGTGCTCCAGAGGCGCATCCGCCTTAGGCGGAGATCCGCCTTCGGCGGAGAATTTAGGATTTTGAAAATTGTTTCGGATTTCGGTATTCGAATTTCGAATTTTCATTCTGCATGGCCAAGAAAATCGTTGAACTCCCTAAGGAACGTCTGCGGCTCCGCGTCAAATCCTACGATGCGAAGCTCATTGACGCATCTGTGCGGCAGATCATTGAAGCCATCCGGCGGCAGGGGGGGGAGGTGGTGGGGCCCACGCCGCTCCCCACGGAGTTCCGGCGGTACACGGTGAACCGGTCCACCTTTGTCCATAAGAAATCGCGCGACCAGTTTGAACTCCGGGTGCATAAGCGGCTCGTGGACATCATGAATCCACAGCAGAAGATCGTTGAATCGCTGTCGGATCTGAATTTGCCGGCAGGTGTAGATGTGGAGATAAAAATGGGATAGTGGGGGTTCCAGTTTCACACGAAAACACGCGTCAGCCTCCCCAGCGGGAGGCTGCGCTCGCTCTCGGCCTTACTCGTCCGCTCTCCGAGCGGACACCGGCCCGCGCGGCCTCCGAGACGGTTTTCTTAGCAAAACCTGAACCCCACTTTGGTTGAGTTTGGCATTAAACAGCCGCCCCGAGGCGGCTGTTTAATGCGTTTTAAGATGGGGGCTGATGGTTCTATAAACTCACCATTAATACTGAGCTTGCCGAAGTATTGACGCCAAAACGCGGATAGGATAGGATAATTCTCGGGTTAAGGCACATACTTATGGTATGAAACAACAGGGCCAGCCCTGCTGTTTTTGATGCTTTGTCTAAAATTGCAAGCTAAAAGCGAAGCAATTTTATGTACAAAGCGAAACCCCGCACCTTCATGGTAAAAACTATGATTACCAATTTACATAAAGCCGCAGGCGATACGCTCCGCTCTTATTTTGGTTGCAATGGAAATCGTTGCAGCGAGGGTGCGGGGTGCTAAGTTATGTCGTAAAAATTTTCGCCATGTCTTTCAAAATCACGTGCAAAAAACTGAAGATGACCCAGGTCTGGAAAGCGGACCGGGTGGTCCCCGTGACGGTGCTCCAGGTGGAGCCGCCGGCGGGGGACGGGAACGCATTTGAAGCGCTCAAGGAAGGGGCGCTGGTTCGCGTTTCCGGCGTGAGCAAAGGAAAGGGATTCCAAGGTGTGGTAAAGCGGCATGGTTTCCATGGGGGACCGAAATCGCACGGTCAGAAGGACCGTCTCCGGGCTCCCGGTTCGCTCGGCCCCACCGCGCCGCAACGGGTGCTCCCCGGGCGGAAGATGGCTGGCCACATGGGGGCGAAACGGGTCACGGTGCGGAATCTCGTGGTGGCGGAGGTACGTCCCGAGGAACGATTGGTACTCGTGCGCGGGGCGGTGCCGGGGACACGTGGCGCTAAGGTGGAGTTAAAAATCTCTGGATAAAAAATCAAATCACAAGTTCCAAATCTCAAATAATATCCAATAACCAAAATCCAAACGTTTTGAATTTAGAGAATTAAAAATTTATTTGTAATTTGGTGCTTGTAATTTGGATTTTTTAAACTTATGACTACAGATCTCTATAACCAGAAAAATGAAAAGGTGGGCACCGTGGAGCTCCCCAACGCGGTGTTCGGCGTGAAGTGGAACGCGACGCTCGTGCAGCAGGTGGCAACGTCCCAGCTCGCCAACCGCCGTCAGCCGGTGGCGCACACGAAGACGCGCGGAGAGGTGCGCGGCGGCGGCAGGAAGCCATGGAAGCAGAAGCACACCGGGCGCGCCCGCCACGGCTCTTCGCGCTCCCCGCTGTGGGCGGGCGGCGGCGTGACATTCGGTCCCCGAAATGACCGCACGTTTGAACGGCGCATTCCCACGGCAATGCGGCGGGCGGCGCTCCGTGCGGTGCTCTCCAAGAAACTCGCCGAAGATGAGGTGAGGGTGGTGGACACCTTTACCCTTCCCGCGCTGAAGACCAAGCACGTGGCGGCGATCGTGAAATCGTTCTTTGGAAAGCCCGCGAGCATCCTCTTTGTGCCGGGGAAGGGTACCGCCGGTTTCTCGCGCGCGGGGCGGAATCTCCCGAAGACGCAGGTGATGCGCGCCCCGTCCCTGAACGTCTACGATTGCCTCTCACACCGCTATCTCATGCTTGAGAAGGACGCCATTGCGGAACTTCAGGGCGCGAAGTAATTTTTCATGATTATGAAACTCTTTTCCAAAACTAAAAAAGAAAAGAAACCGGCGGTCAGCAAGACGCTCGCGGCGCCGATGGCGCCCGCGCTCCACGGCGGTTACGCAAAACCACTCCAGGGGTTCTTCCTTGTTCGGCGTCCCTATATGAGTGAGAAAGCGCATGGGCTTGAGCGGCACCGCGCCTATGTGTTTCTCGTAAACCCCTCGGCGAACAAAATAATGGTCAAGCGGTATGTGGAAGAGCGCTATAAGGTGAATGTAGAGCGCGTGAATATCACCAACATTGCCCCGAAGGCGAAGCAGTTCCGTAGACACGTGAGCCGCGTCGGGGGGCGGAAAAAGGCCATTGTGCGGGTCCGCGAGGGACAGCGCATAGAAATTTCGTAGCTGTCCCGTTAGAGACAACCAAAACGCTTATATGCAATTCTCTATCTATAAACACAAAACATCAGTTGGCAACGAAAGGGCCGTGATTATTACGGTCGCCTATGGCGACCTGTCTCTAACGGGATGAAACCGTATCGTCCCCGCACGCCTTCACGCCGCCACATGACCGTGGTGGGTTACTCATCCCTTACCGCCCGGGAACCCTTAAAGCCGCTCACGCGGCGCCTCCCCGCGCGAGCGGGCAGGAATTCCCAGGGGCGTATCACCATGCGGCACCAGGGGGGCGGCAACAAAGCGCTCTACCGCGCGGTGGATTTTCGCATGAACAAAGCGGGCGTCCCCGCGCGGGTGGAAGCGATAGAATATGATCCTTACCGCACCGCCTTTATTGCGCGCCTTCTCTACCGTGACGGCGAGCGCCGCTACGCGCTTGCTTCCCAGGGACTCGCGGTGGGCGATGTGGTGGCAATGGGCGAAGAGGCGCCGGCGAAGCCGGGTAACCGAACGTCCCTTCAGCGCATTCCGGTAGGCGCCTTCGTATACAACGTGGAACTCTCCCCGGGCCGCGGCGGCCAGATCGCCCGTTCCGCCGGCTCGTCGGTGCAGGTGCTCGCGAACGAGGACGGCTACACACACCTTAAAATGCCGTCGGGGGAGGTTCGAAAGGTGCCATGGAGCGGATACGCCTCCATCGGTCAGGTATCAAACCCGGAACATAAATTTGTGACCATAGGGAAAGCGGGCCGCTCACGGTGGCTCGGGGTGCGCCCGACGGTGCGTGCGAAAGCCATGAATCCCCGCGACCATAAGTACGGCGGCGGTGAGGGGAGCACCCAGCGCGGCACCAAGCGCCCCAAGGACAAGTGGGGGAATATCACCGGCGGCCGAAGGACCCGCAGTAAGAAGAAGTGGTCGAGCAAACTCATTATGAAACGGAGAAAGTAAGGGCTTTCTATAAATTTTCAAGACAAAGTCGCAGAAAATTTATCGAGAAAACCTTACCCCGCACCATTTCCATTCATGATTAAAGATAAAACCACACAACTAAGGCGAAGCCGCCTCTCGGCTCAGATTGAGCACCGGCGGAATTTCTGCCAGAAATGGTGCGGGGTGCTCAATGTTATCATTGCTCGCATGGCTCGCAAATAACATTGGCATGTCACGCTCAACACGCAAAGGTCCGTGGGTAGACCCGAAACTTTTGAAGAAAGTGGGTCGGTTGAAAACCGGCGATCGCACGGTCATTAAAACGTGGTCGCGCGATTCCGAAATTGCGCCGGAAATGGTGGGTTTTGTGTTCGGCATTCACAACGGCAAACAGTTCATTGAAGTCACGATCTCAGAAGACATGGTGGGGCACCGCCTTGGAGAATTTTCTCCGACCCGGAAGTTCGTAAAGCACGGCGGGAAAATGCAGCGGGGCCTTGAGAAGAGCGCCGAGGCGACAACCGTGGCTCCCAAGCCGCCCACGCAGGGAGGCAAATAATTATTGGATATGAAAGAGACCGCCATCGCAAAACTGAAATACCTTCATAGCACGCCGCGCAAGACGCGGGCGGTAGCCGATCTCATCCGCGGGCTTTCCGTGAACGAGGCGGAGGCGCAGCTTTCCCTGACCGCGCGACGCGCCGGAGTCCCGCTCCGGAAACTGCTCCGCTCGGCGGTGGCGAATGCCAAGCAAACGCTGAAAAAAGAGCCGGCGGAACTCTATGTGAAGGAAATCCGGGTCGATATGGGTCCCCGCTTAAAACGGTGGACTCCACGGGCACGCGGGGCGGTGAACCTCATAGAAAAGAAAATGAGTCACGTGACGCTGGTGCTTGGGGTGGCGGCGCAGCCGCTCGTGCCGCGCTTCGTGTTCCCCGAGAAGCCGAAGAAGAAGAAAAAGGACGTGCACGAGCGCACGCGCGCGCATGAGACACGAGAGAAAGAGAAAGGAAAACCTGCGGGTGAGGCGCCCCGCGGGGAGGAGAAAAAGAAAGCGAAGGAGGAACCGTGGCGTGGCGGCAAGCGTAAGGGGTTTCTCGGACGCATGTTCCGGCGCAAAGCCGTATAGTGCGATGCGAAACTACCTGCCCGCCATAGCCTTTATTTCTGTTTTTTCTCTACACACAGCTTTTTAGTACATTGATGTTCAGGTATAGATCATCGGATAGGCGTTGGCAGGCGGGCGAATACATGCGAATGGTGCGAATAACTGATAACTAATAACTTATAACTAATAACTGAAAACACATCAGCATAAATCAGCTAAAATCAGTATAAATCAGCGTTCAATACACATGGCACAAAAGATAAAACCCACCACGTTGCGATTAGGCATTACGCTCCCATGGCAGAGCCGCTGGTTTTTCAAGCGGAGCATAGGTTTCTTCCTTGAGGAGGACTATCTTATCCGCGAGCTGATACGGGAGAAGATTCTTGAAGCCGGTATCGCGGGGATCGTGGTCGAGCGGACTGCCGACGCCATTCGCGTGAACATCCGCGCAAGCCGCCCCGGTCTCATCATCGGGCGCGGCGGGAAAGGTATTGATGAGATCCGCAAACTCCTGGAAAAAGAGATCCGCGCGCTCCGACAGAAAAACCATATGGCACGCCCCTTCACCCTCCATTTGAACGTGGAGGAGTTGAAGCGCACCGAGGTGTCCGCCCCGGTGGTTGCCCAGCAGATCGCCTTTGATATTGAGAAACGCCTCCCCTACCGGCGGGTGATGAAGCGGCACCTGGAACTTATGATGCAGAACCGCGACGTGAAGGGTGCAAAGATCAAATTGAGCGGGCGGCTGAACGGGGCGGAAATTTCAAGGACTGACTGGCTTGCCAAGGGTAAGATGCCCCTCCAGACCCTCCGCGCGAATGTGGACTATGGTGAGGCGACCGCATTCAATTCCTACGGTACCGTGGGGGTCAAAACGTGGATCTACAAGGGAGATATTTTTGAGAAGGACAAGAATAACAAATGGCCAACGTCTAATTTCTAATGTCTAATCAAATCCCAATGACAAAATGGTAAATTTTAGAAATTCAGACATTAGATATTCATTAGAAATTAAAAATTAGAAATTGGAAATTTTATAGCTATGCTCCAACCCAAGAAGCAAAAATTTCGCAAGCAGCAGAAGGGGCGCTCCAGGGGCCGCCTCGTGGAGACCCGCGGTACGACGCTTGCCTTCGGCCGCTACGGTCTGCAGGCGCTCCAGGCTGCGTGGGTGACGGCTAACCAGATAGAGGCGGCGCGGAAGGCCATCAGCCATGGCATGGAACGGGAGGGAAAGATGTGGATTCGCGTGTTTCCCGATAAGCCGGTGACCAAACTGCCTCCCGAGGTAACGCTTGGCGGCGGCAAGGGCGAGGTGGACCACTACGTGGTTCCAGTGAAGCCGGGCCGCATCCTCTTTGAGATGGATGGAGTGACGGAGGAAATCGCATTCAAATCGCTTCGCGTTGCTGGTCACAAACTGCCCGTAAAAACCAAGATTATAAAGAAATGAACCGCTACGAAGTTATCAAAAAACTACGAAATACGAAAATGCCAAGGGGCTACGAAATACGAAATAATATGAATATACAACTTAGCTACGAAATACGAAAGAAGTACGAATATACGAAAACGATACTAAACTAAATGAATTCCTTTAACAATTTCGTATATTCGTAAGAAATTTCGTAATTCGTAGAGAGATTCGTATATTCGTAAGTCATTCGTAATTCGTAGATACACAAAAATGAAAAAGAAAGACCTTCACGCCTATCGCGAGAAGCCCATCCCCGAGATTGAGAAGGAGATTCGGGAATCCCGTGCGCGCCTCGAAGTGCTCACGTTTGACTTGGCGGGGGGTAAGGTGAAGAATATACGCGAAGTACGGGCGGTGAAGAAAACCATCGCGCAGCTTCTCACGCTCCGCCAGGCCAGGGGAGGCGGCGGGGAACAACACTAACACACTATCTATAGTATGCGAAAGCTCAAGGGCACCATCGTATCCGATACCATGAACCGCACCCGGGTGATTGAGATTACTCGCACGAAGAAGCACCGGCGCTACGAGCGGTACTTCACCGTGACGAAACGTTTGAAGGCGGATGACCCGAAGAATGAATACAAAACGGGGGAGGCAGTGGTGATAGAGGAGACAAGGCCGCTCTCCAAGGAAAAGCGGTGGCGCGTGGTCGCCCGAATAAGCAACAAATGATAACGAATTTTAAGCGAATATTCGTTGTATATTCGATTTAATTCGTTGTTCATTTGAACGAGAAACGATGATTCAAGAAAGATCTATAATAAAAGTAGCAGATAATTCAGGCGCAAAAATAGTGCGCTGTTTCCGCATCCCCGGGGGGACCCGACGGCGGTATGCGCGGATCGGCGACATCCTCGTGGCATCCGTACGGGTAACAGAACCCCGGAAACAGGTGAAGAAGAAAGACATTGTCCGCGCGCTCGTAGTGCGTACGCGGAACGCGCTCCATCGCCCTGACGGTTCGTCGGTGCGTTTCGACGAGAATGCCGTGGTGCTTTTGGATAAGAAAGAACCGCGCGGAAGCCGCGTCTTCGGGCCTGTTCCGCGGGAGATCAAGGAAAAGGGATACGACACCGTCGCGTCGTTGGCGGAGGAACTTGTATAACGCGATGCGAAACTACAAATTCATGCGAATCTACAAATATGATACGAATATATCCGCATAAATCCGTTTCAATCAGTATAAATCCGTGTTTTCCTTATCAGCGTAAATCAGTGTCCAATAAATCAGCATCAATCCGCGTGTTTAGCAAAACGATATGAGAATAAAAAAAGGCGATACCGTAAAAATTTTAAAAGGAAAGGACCGCGGGAAGAGTGGTAAGGTGATACAGGTGAATCCCAACTCCGGTCGCGCGGCGGTGGAGGGGTTGAATCTCGTGAAGAAGCACGTGCGGCCGCGCCGCCAGGGCGAGAAGGGTGAAATGGTGCAGGTGCCGCGGTCCATTCCAGCGGCCAATATGGCGCTCGTCTGCCCGCACTGCGGCGCCGCAACCCGCATTGGCGTTCGCACCGAAGAATCTCAAAGAAGGGTACGGTACTGCAAAAAGTGCCGCGCGGCGATCTGAAATATGGCACACAGAACGACCAGCAAACCATTGGAAAAAGTGGTGGTGAATGTTGGGGTGGGGAAGCTCCGCAACCAGCCGCAGTTTGATGAAAAGGTGCTCCCCGATGTGATGCAGGAACTCGCGCTTATCACGGGTCAGAAGCCGGCGCCGCGGCAGACCGCAAAGGCGGTGGCGAGTTTTAAGACACGCGAGGGTGATATCGTAGGGCTCCAGGTGACGCTCCGCGGAAAGCGCGCGCATGCATTCCTGGAAAAGATCGTGCGCCTCGTGCTTCCCCGCGTGAAGGATTTCCGCGGCGTGGACCCGAAGAACGTGGATGAAGGCGGCAATCTGAATCTCGGGTTTCGCGAGCAGTATGTGTTTCCGGAGATCAATATGGAAAAATCGCGCATCCATTTCGGGCTCCAGGTAACCGTGGTTCCGGCTGCGCGGAATCGCGCCAGAGCGCTTGAGCTCTACCATTCACTCGGAGTACCCTTTAAACGCGATGCTAATATACGAATGCATGCGAATGATGCGAATAAAATCGAATGATGCTAATATGCGAATACATGCGAATGATGCGAATGAAGAAGGATTCCTCTGCCGGTTCGCGACATTCGAATGCCGTTCGCGTTGTTCGCATCGGTATGTGTAAGTGAAGCGTATATGGCTAAAGCATCCGTCGTGGCGCGATCAAAGAAGCCACCGAAATTTTCCACCCGCGTGGTGCGGCGGTGTTTCCGTTGCGGGCGGAAGCGCGGCTATATGCGGGATTTCAATCTCTGCCGCATCTGTTTCCGCGAGTTCGCGAGCCGCGGGGAAATTCCGGGGGTGAAAAAAGCGTCATGGTAAAATGTTACGAATTACGAATTTGGTACGAATATACTAAATCCTTTAATCGGTTTTTCGTACTTTCGTATATATTTCGTATTTCGTAGCCAATTGAGTTATGTATATTGACCTACTCATACAACTCAAAAATGCGGCACGTGCCGGCAAGCACTCGGCGAAGCTGCGCTTTACGAAAATGGATCACCAGGTAGCGGAGGTGCTTCAGAAGTACGGGTTTGTGAAGAATGTGGAGGTGAAAGGGCGGCTCCCGCGGAGGGTGATGGAAATAGATCTGAACCCGGAGCGGCCCATCGAAGGGGTGAATTTCTTGAGCCGGCCCTCGCTGAAACGCTATGCGGGGTACCGCGGGTTCAGGCGTCACCGGAAGGGACGGGGGATTCTCGTGCTCACGACGCCTAAAGGCATCCTTGCGGCGCGCGAGGCGCAGAAGGAGAAGGTCGGCGGACAACTACTGTTTGAGGTATGGTAAACGCGATACCAATATACAAACGCGATGCTAATATACTAATTCATGCGAATGATACTAATGGATGCGAATTCGTATTATTCGTATCATTAGTATGCATTCGTATATTGGTATCGCGTAAGCGAAGCGTATGAGCAAAATCGGCAAACAACCAATTCTTATTCCGTCTGGCGTCACGGTCACCGTGGACGCCGGCGCTGTGGTCGTGGAAAGTGAGAAGAGTGAGAGAGGTAAGATCACCATTCCGTTGCTCCCGGGGGTTGCAGTGGCGGTGGAGAACGGCGTGCTTCAGTGCACGCTCACCGGCTCCGGCAAACAGGCGCGCAGTAATTGGGGAACCCTGCGGGCGCTCATTGCGAACGCTGTGGTGGGTCTGACGAAAGGTTTTGAGAAGACCCTCATACTTGAGGGAGTGGGCTATCGCATCACCAAGGAAGGGGAGCATCTCTCTATGACCATCGGTTTTTCCCATCCCGTGAAATACGAAGCGCCGCCGGGCATTGCATTTGAGGTGGAAAAAAACTCCATCCTGAAGATAAAGGGAATTGACCGGGCCCTCGTGGGGCAGGTGGCGGCGGGAATCCGCGCGTTAAAGAAACCGGAACCCTATAAAGGAAAGGGATTTCACTACAGCGACGAGGTAATCAAACGGAAAGCGGGTAAGAAGGCGGGCGCCGCGGGTGGAACGGCCGGCGCGGGAGCGTAAAATAGAGGAATCAAAACATGCATCAGAGAAAACACACAAATCAGCAGCGCCTTCGCCGTGCGAAGCGTGTGCGGAGCACGATTCGCGGTACCGCCGAGCGGCCGCGACTTTCCGTGTTCAGGAGCAACTACTTCACCTATGTTCAGCTCATAGACGATGCGGCGGGGAAAACGATCGTTTCAAGTTCCACACGCGCCCTTGCCGAAAAGGGGAAAAAGTCGGAAACGGCCGCGGCACTCGGGAAATCCATTGCGGCGGCGGCGAAGAAGGCGGGCATCGTCCGTGCGGTGCTGGACCGCGGCTCGTATCGCTACCATGGCCGCGTGAAAGCCGTAGCCGAGGCGGCGCGCAAAGCGGGACTGGTTATTTAAGGGCTTAAACATAAAGATTCACGTAAATTGTTGCGAAATTACCGGAAAGCTACGAAATACGAAATAATACGAATATACAACTTAGCTACGAAATACGAAAGAAGTACGAATATACGAAAACGATACTAAACTAAATAAATTCCTTTAACAATTTCGTATATTCGTAACTAAATTCGTAATTCGTAGAGAGATTCGTATATTCGTACCAAAATTCGTAATTTGTAGAGAAATCAACATGAGACCCCCTATTCAGCGAAAAAGAATTTCCGAATATAAGGACCGCCTCCTTGAGATACGGCGGGTAACCCGTGTCATGGCGGGCGGCAAGCGTTTCAGTTTCCGCGCCACAGTGGTGGTGGGTAACCTCCGGGGGAAGGTGGGTATCGGTGTGGCAAAGGGGGTGGATGTAATGTCGGCGGTGGAGAAGGCGCGGCGGCAGGCGGAGAAGCATCTCAAGGTAATATTCCTCGTGGAGAATCGGACCATTCCCCATATGGTGGAGGCGAAGTACGGTGCCGCGCGGGTGCGGATAAAACCCGCGGCGGCGGGGCACGGGCTCATCGCGGGCGGTTCCGCGCGCGCGGTGCTTGAACTCGCGGGGGTGCGCGACATCTCGGCGAAGATCCTTGGGAGAACAAAGAGCAAGATTTCAAACGCCATGGCGACCCTCGCGGCGCTCTCTAGTTTAAAATCAGAAGCACGAAATTCGAAGCACGAAACAGATAATAACGACCAAAACCAACATCAAAAAAGTTCAGAAAATTAAAATTTAAAGTTTCGTTTCGAATTTCGGTATTCGAATTTCGGATTTCATCATCACCCATGCAGTTACACCAACTTTCAGCTCCAACGGGGAGAAAAAAACAAAAGCGCGTGGGGCGCGGGGGTAAGCGCGGCACGTACTCCGGCCGCGGCCAGAAGGGGCAGCGAGCCCGTGCGGGGCATCGCATTCGTCCCGCCTCGCGCGACCTCATTCAGCGCATCCCGAAGCTCCGCGGTGTAAAGCATAGTCGCCTGACGGAACGTGCGATGGTGATAAACGTGGGCGACCTCGCCCGCGTGGGCGTGAGCGAGATAACCGTGGCGGTGCTCCGCGCAGAGGGATTCATTCGGAAATCGAAGGGACGTGTGAAGATATTAGGCGGGGGAGACGTGAAACGCGCGCTGACCCTAAAAGGCATCCCTGTTTCCGCGAGCGCGAAGAAGAAAATAGAGGCCGCGGGCGGGAGGATAATGTAACTGACAACTTATAACTAATAACTACTAATAACTACTAATAACTACCGATGCAGAAATTCCTCCAAATTTTTAAAATCCCCGATCTCCGGAACAAGGTGCTCATAGTGCTGGGGCTCCTCCTCGTGTTCCGCGCGCTTGCCGCCATCCCCGTGCCGGGGATCGACGCCGCAAAGCTCCAGCAATTCTTTTCCTCCAATGACCTCTTGGGGTTCCTGAACATTTTCTCGGGGGGCGGGCTCTCCAACCTCTCCATTCTTATGCTGGGGGTGAGCCCCTACATCACCGCCACCATCATCCTCCAGCTGCTCACCATCATTTTTCCGAACCTGAAGAAGGCCTACTACGAAGAGGGCGCGGAGGGGCGCGCAAAGTTCAACCGCCTGTCGCGCTACCTCACGGTGCCTCTGGGGGCGCTCCAGGGGTACGGCTTTCTGAATCTCCTCGCCTCACAGGGCATCGTGGGCCCCTTCACGCTCCCGGAACTCTTGAGCAATGTGGTGGTCATCACCGCGGGGAGTGTGCTCATTATGTGGATCGGTGAGCTCATCAGCGAGTACAAGATAGGGAACGGCATCTCGCTCATCATTTTCGCGGGCATCGTGAGCCGCATTCCCGAGGTGGTGAGTTCGGTGGTATTGAACTGGAGCCCCGCGGCGCTCCCCACCTATCTTATGTTCGTCATTCTCGCGATCATCGTCATCGCTGGGGTGGTATTCGTGAACGAGGGAGAACGGAAGGTGCCCGTCTCCTACGCGAAGCAGGTGCGGGGTAACCGCCTCTTCGGCGGCGTCTCCACCTACCTACCACTCAGGGTGAACCAGGCGGGCGTGATTCCCATCATTTTCGCCATTTCCCTGCTCCTCTTCCCGCAGTTCTTCGCCCAGATGGTTGCGGTGATATCCCCCGATCTCTCATTGAAATTGAACGCCATCGTTTCAAATTTTTTCAATAACCTTATGATCTACAGCGCGCTCTACTTTGCGCTCGTGGTGGTGTTCACCTACTTTTACACCGCCATCACCTTTGACCCGCAGGAGATCGCGAAGAACCTCCAGCGGAGCGGGGGATTCATTCCCGGCATCCGCCCTGGGCAGGCGACCGCCGAGACCATTAAGAAGATTGTCCACCGCACGACGCTCTTCGGCGCGCTCTTCCTCGGGGTAGTGGCGATCCTCCCGAACATAACCCAGCTTATTACGGGCATTAAGATACTTACCATCGGCGGCACCGCGCTCCTGATCGTGGTCGCGGTGGCGCTGGAGGTGCTGAAGCAGATAGAGTCCCAGCTCACCATTCGCGAGTACGAGGGGATATTTTGAATGGTTTTGCAGCCCCGACGTTACGTCGGGGCTACAAAACCTTCACCCCGCCTCTTATTTGCAGAGATGTGAGATAGTTCGTTACCACACCCTTTATCTGAACGGGCGTTCAACGGCTAACTAAACAGAGGCGAGCAACGCGGGGCTTAACGGTTCCTTATATGGCTCCTTATAGCATAGCTATGTCACCGCAATTCAGCCATGGCATAGTTCACGTGACAACGCTCATTCGTACGGTGTATGGTAAGAGACCTTGATGGATGAAGCGCCTCGCCGTGAATGGCTCTTTATAGCATAGCTATGTCACCGCAATTCAGCCATGGCATAGTTCGCGTGACAATACTCATTCGTAAGGAGACGCAAGTTTTGGTGCTGGGTTGAAGAACCGCGAGCAAAAATTGTGCGGGGTAGAGCCACTTTTGGCGACTATTGACATTTTCATTCAGTGCGATAAAATATGAACTAGTAAACTTGCCGAGCTCGGTCCGCGGGGTTCCGGCGGGTAGACAACGACAGCGGTGAGCGGCGAACGTGCGTTGCCCAGTGTTTGCCGCAATACGACAGTGGGCAACCTTCTCGAGAGTGGAGAGAAGGGAGTTCCCCGACTCAACTGCCGAGAACGGGAACGGTAGTTCCGCCTTACCTGGCAGTTATTATGAAGTGCCTCCGGTGCCACTCTCCCGGAGGTTTTTTTTATCATCTTCAAAAATACCGCATGTGAGATTCTTTTGAAGACGCAAGTGTTTCATTCTTCATGCGGGGTGTTGTATAGTGAAGCCATGCCAAAGCAGGTGGTTATTATCTACGGTCCGCCGGGGGCGGGGAAGGGGACGCAGGCCGAGCTCCTCGCGCGGCGGTTCGGATTCGTCCATTTTGACACCGGGCGCTTCTTAGAGATGCTCGTCCACGCGCCGGGTGTGCAGAAGGACCCAATTCTCCGCCGCGAGCGGAAGAATTTTGACACCGGGAAATTAATAACCCCCGCGTGGGTTTTGAAAATGGTGAAAGAGGAGGTGAAGAAGATTGGTGCCGCGGGATACTCCGTCGTTTTCAGCGCCTCACCCCGTACGCTCTATGAGGCGTTCGGTGAGGGGAAAGAGAAAGGGCTCCTCGCGACACTCGTGAAGTTCTACGGTAAAACGAACATCCACCCAGTATGGCTCACCATCCGCCCCGCGACCACCCTCAAGCGGAACAGTGCACGGAAGATCTGTTCCGTCTGCGGGCTTCCCAAGCTCGCGAACGCGCGCATAAGCCGCTGTCCCTTCTGCGAGGGGCCGCTCCGCACGCGGACATTGGACAAGCCGTCGGTTATCAGGGAGCGTCTCAAGGAATACGCGGGCCGCACATACCCTATGTTCCGCGAGTTCAGGCGGCGCGGATTCCGCGTCATAAAAGTGAACGGTGAACCTGCGCCGTACATGGTATTTCAAAACGTAACGAAAGTATTGGGATTATCCTCATCCCGTTCCGGAAAGTAAAGAATGAGGTGCTTTAATTAATTAAAGCACCCTCCGTGGAAGCATTAAAATTATGGCCTGTCCCGTTAGAGACAACCCGATTCAATAGCTGACGCTTACCATATGAACACAAAAAATGCAAAGGTTTTTTTAAATGCGCAACTCACGGGTGTGCTCTTTAAGTACACCCCGTCTCTAACGGGATGAAGACAAAATTGAAATCGGAGGGCGATATTAAGTTGCTCCGCGCCTCAGGGCGCGTTCTTGCCGAACTCCTCGCACTCTTGAAGAAAAAAGTAAAACCGGGCGTTGTGCTCAGCGAACTTGATAGTGCGGCGCGGGAGTATTTGAAAAAAGCGGGTGCGCGGCCTGCGTTCCTAAGGTACCAACCGGAGGGTGCTTTAAAACCCTTTCCCGCGGCCATCTGCACCTCCGTGAACGAACAGATTGTACACGGCATTCCCTCGGCTTATAAATTAGTAGAAGGGGATATTTTAAAAATTGATGCGGGGGTGGACTATAAAGGGTATTTTACCGATGCGGCCATTACGGTGCCGGTGGGGAGGATATCCAAGCGGGCGGAGCATCTCGTGCGGGTAACCTCGCAGGCGCTCCAAAACGCCATCCGCGCGGCAAAGCTAGGCGGGCACCTCGGCGACATCGGCGCCGCGGTCACCCGCACCCTTCGGGGGAGCGGGTTCCGTGCGGTGAGGGGCCTGACGGGCCACGGCGTGGGGTTCGCGCTCCACGAGGACCCCACGGTCTTTAACTACGGCACGAAAGGTGAGGGGATGGTATTGCGGCCCGGCCTTGTACTTGCGATAGAGCCCATGATTTCCGCCGGTTCGCCTGAGATAGATGAGCAACCCGATGGGAGTTACACCACTCGCGACGGTTCATTAGCCGCCCATTTTGAACACACGGTGGCGATTACGGAGCGCGGTCCAGAGATTTTGACGAAACGTTACTAATCATTTTTTGAGGTGTGCGGACTATAGGCTAATTCGCACGAATTGGCCTATTAATATAAAACCTCAATGAATAATCGTGGTTTGCTGACAGCGCAGGGTGCTATAATTAATTATAGCACCCATGTTTTAAAAAGAAAAACTAGAGAAGTCATCTCTGGTTTTTTACAACCCTTTTTTTCCTTAATCTCTCATCCCCCATCCTTAATTCTCCTTCCTGTGAGGGTTATGGTTTTTGCAAACCTTACTGCTGCATCTCTCCGGTATCGTTTTCGTTCCTTCTCCTCCTTCGTCCGCCAGCTGGTGGACTACGGACGGACTGCGGGACTATTTATTTAATTTGTGTGGATTGTGATTTGGACAACTCTTACTCGAGCATCTCTCCGGTATCGTTTTCGTTCCTTGCATCATAAGCGAGCCGCAGAGCGGGCACTTCGCACCCGTTGGGCGGGATTTCATGATGAATTTGCACTTTGGATAGTGTGAACAGCTGAAGAACGCGCCAAAACGTCCGCGGCGCTCAATGATTTCCCCGCCTCCGCCAGTCGGCGGACAAAGGGGGCACGCGACGCCGGTTTTCTTTTTCTCCTCCTCTTCCTCGCTTTGTTTGATGAACTTGCACTTCGGATAATTGGAGCACGCGATGAACTTGCCGAACCGCCCCTCGCGCTCAATAAGCTTTCCTCCCTTTGTCGCGCCACATTTTGGACACGCCTCGCCGGTTTCCTTGGGCGCTTCCATAACCGAACCGTCCATCTTCCGCGCGCCAATACACTCTGGAAATCTTTTGCAGCTCAAGAATTTCCCGCTCCGTGCGAGTTTTATCACCATCGGCGAGCCGCAGAGGGGGCAGACGTGGTACGCCTCGGCGTCTCCCAAGTTCGTGGCTTTTTCTACATTCTCTTTCGCCTTTACGTCTTTCGCGAACGGCGTATAGAAATCCTTGAGCGTTTTCGCATATTCGCGCTTGCCTTTCGCGATCTCGTCCAGGTCATCCTCCATCTCCGCGGTGAACGAGTCGCTGATGTAGGTCGGGAAATGTTTTTCCAAGAAATCGCTCACCACCTCGCCCGTGTCGGTGGGGTGGAGCGCCTTCTGCACCTTCTCCACATAGCTGCGGTCCTGGAGCGTTTTTAAAATGGAGGCGTAGGTGGAGGGTCGTCCGATGTCACGCTTCTCCAGTTCTTTCACCAGCCCCGCCTCGGTGTAGCGCGCCGGTGGTTCGGTCTGTTTTGCATCGCTTTCCACGGAGGCGAGTTTCAGCGGTTCGCCCTCGGCGATCACCGGCATTTCAACCTCCTCTCCTTTTGCGGCAGGGTCTGCGGCGAGCCAGCCGGGAAAAATCGTAACGCTTCCCGTGGCGGAGAACGGGGGAATGGAATTATCGGCGATGCCTGCCTGTGCCCCGCCTGCGCGGGCAGGAGACAGGTTCGCGCTTACCTTCGTGCGAAGCACCCGCGCGTCCGCCATCTGCGAGGCGAGCATCCGCTGCGAGACGAGTTCATAGAGCCGCTGCTGTTCATCGGTGGTTCCCGCGCGGCGCAGCGCCGGTTTTGTGGGGCGGATCGCCTCGTGCGCCTCCTGCGCGTTCTTGCTCCGCGCCGCATACTTGCGGGGCGCCACGTACTCCTTGCCGAATTCCTTCTCTATCGTGCGGTATGCCTCCGCGAGGGCGATCTCGCTCAAGTTCACGCTGTCGGTGCGCATGTAGGTGATGAGCCCAGCCTCGTAGAGCCGCTGGGCGACGGACATGGTGCGTGACGGCGAAAATCCGAACCGCGTGCTGGCGGCCTGTTGGAGTGTGGAGGTGGTGAAGGGCGGGCGCGGCGCGCGCTTCGCCTCGGTATGTTTTACGGCGGTAACGGTCCATGCGCCAGATTTCGCGCGCGCAATTATTTCTTCAACTTTTTTCTCGTCGCGCGGTTCCTCTTCGCACGCGAGTATGAGTTCCTCGCCGCGCTTCGTTTTGAAGCGTCCCACGATGCTCCAGAAGTGTTCAGGCACGAACGCGCGGATTTCCCGCTCGCGTTCCATGATGATGCGGAGGGCGGGGGACTGCACACGCCCGGCGGAGAGCCCGTAGCGCACCTTTTTCCAGATTAGGCCGGAGAGGTCGTACCCCACGAGGCGGTCCAGTACCCGCCGCGCCTCCTGTGCCCTGCGGAGATTTTCGTCTATGGCGCGAGGATGTGTTATGGCTTCCTGTACGGCGGGTTCGGTAATCTCATGGAAAACCACGCGCTTGGGAGAGACAAGCTCGCAAGCTTCTTTGATATGCCACGCAATTGCCTCGCCCTCGCGGTCGGGGTCGGTTGCGAGCAGCACTTCGTCGGCCTTCCTGGCGAGCCGCCGTATCTCGTGCACCACCTTTTCTTTCCCTTTTGATATTTCGTAGCGTGGGACAAAACCTGCGGGGATATCTATTGCCTGCTTGTTGCTTTTCGGGAGGTCGCGAATGTGGCCGACGCTGGCGACTACCTTATAATCGCCCTTCAAATATTTGGATATTGTTTTAGCCTTTGCAGGGCTTTCTACGACGATTAACTTCATCCCGTTAGAGACAGGGTGTGCTTATTAAGCACACCCGTGATTGTGTGTTTTTTGAACCTTTGTATCTTTTTATTTTCATGCGGTAAGTGCCGGTATTAGGTTAGGTTGTCTCTAACGGGATTCATTGTGTGAGTGTAAACTTACCGTTTCGCTCTGTCACTAGTCCTTCAAATATGAGATAGGTGAGCGTCTGCTGGATAACATGAGGTTCCAGTGTAGTGATTTCCGCGATGCTGTCAACGGAGAGCGGTTCCGGCGCCGCGGCGAGTGCGGTGTAGAGCGCGCGCATGGCGGGGTCTGCGGGGAGTTCGCGCTGGCGCCCAGTGACACACTCCACATGTGCGGGTTCCACTATGCCGAGGTCCTCCAGCACGTCGCCGGCGCCCGTGACGAGCCGCGCGCCCTCGCGAATAAGCATATGGGAGCCCGCGTAGTTTCTGTGGTTCGCCGGTCCGGGAACCACAAACACCTCGCGCCCCTGGTCCAGGGCGTGGCGGGCGGTCACGAGCGCTCCAGAGCGGAGGGGCGCCTCCACTATGACCACCGCGAGCGAGAGGCCGGAGACGATGCGGTTCCGCGCGAGGAACTGGAAGGGGAGCGCGGGCGTGCCGGGCGGGTACTCCGAACAAATGGCGCCGCTCGCTTCAATGCGTCGCCCGAGCGATTCGTGGGAGGCGGGATAGATGGAATCAACGCCGTTCCCGAGGACCGCGATGGTTTTTCCGTGTGCATCAAGCGCGCCTTCGTGAGCGGCGGAGTCAATGCCGAAGGCGAGACCTGAAATGATGATAATGCCGCGCGATGCAAGCTCCCTTGAGAGTTGCCTAGCGCACTCGCGCCCTTCGCGGGTGGCTTTCCGCGTGCCCACGACGGCAATGGCGGTTCCGTCAGGCGGGGGGAGCGTGCCGCGGTAGAAGAGCGTTTCCGGGGGACCCGGGATTTCCGCAAGGCGCGGCGGGTATGCCGTTTCACCGAGGCGCACTGCCGCAATTGGGTGGTTCATCCCGTTAGAGAAAGGTTGCAGTAGGCAACCGTAAAACAACGATTTTTTCATTCCTAATCGACTTTTTGCCTTTTTGAGTATTGAATTGCATGGTTAAAAGTTCAGTTATCTCTAACGGGATCTATGGGGGCGTGATATAATTTAGAAATAAGTATACTCTATGAGAAGCGAATGCAGAAATTATCGGGGATGATCCCGTTAGAGATAACTAAAGCATCCACTATGCGTTTCAACATCCACAGAGGTGAGAAACCAGTTGGTAGTGAAAGGACCGCGGCCGCTACGGTCGCCATTGGCGACCTATCTCTAACGGGATGACCCCATTCAGAAAAAAATTACTCACGGAGTTGGGGATAGGAATTGCTATCGTCGTCCCGCTCCTGGGAGGTTCTCTCTTCTTCTCCGGGCAGATCGGGAAATTTGGCGGCCAGATCGTCACGGCGCGCAAAGAGATGCTCGCGCGCACCGAAGAACTCAACGCGGTGGCCGCCCTTCGCGCCGACTATAATGAAGGAACTAAACGCAATTTGGAAATGCTCTACGCCATGGTGCCCGAGAAAGACCAGCTCATAAACCTCTCGCGGGATTTTCAGATTTTGAGCGCCCAGGCGCGCCTTACCTCCTCTTTCATGTTCCTGGGGGAAACGCCCGCCGTCGGGGGAGGGTTGGGGTCATTCGCATTCCGCCTGAATCTGCGGGGACAACTGGATGACCTTTTCTCGTTCGTCGAGAAATTTGAAAAGTTCCGCTACCTCTCGGCGCTTTCCTCTTTTTCCGTCTCGCGGGGCGAGAAGGAGAGCGAGATGCTCACCCAGGGCAGTGTGTTTTATCGGCAGCCATGAAATCCCGTTAGAGACAACTAAAACATACATTTATGCAACCCTCCATTTATAAACATAAAACACCGGTTGGCAACGAAATGGCCGTGATTATTACGGTCGCCCATGGCGACCTGTCTCTAACGGGATGAAAAAGGTTTTTTCATTTCTTAGGGTAGGGCCGCTGCGTTTTTCCTCGCAGAGCGTGTTTCTCATATTGGCGGTGGTGATGACGGTAGTGGTGGCGGTGTGCATTATCTACGCATCCTTTCTCCTTGTTTCGCGGGTGAATGTGGCGGTGACGGTGGAACAGGCCTCCAGGCCCGCGGTGCGGTTTGACATTGAAGGTTTTAAAAAGCTACAGTTGACGAAGTGATTTTTAGATGAGTTTTAAGTGAACAGGGGCATGTAGTTCAGTGGTAGAACGCCATTCTGATAAAATGGAGGTCGAAGGTTCGATTCCTTCCATGCCCACAAGACAGGAAATTGCAAGTTTTCAAGATTCGCCTCGCTTCGCTCGGCGACCAAATCGTAAGGAATTCTGGGCGAAAAAATCAGTTGGCGATTCTGTTTTTGGGAAAAGAAAATTTTTAATCAAATTATTAATAAAATAATATGAATCAACTACTTAGAAAAACATCGTTTGCAAGTGGGCTAATCCTTTTATTTGCCCCAATTATTTTTTCTTCAGTTCTAACTCTGGTTTTAGGTTTACAAAAATTTTTGTACACTTTTGACCCGAGCAGAGGTGTCTTATATATAGCCCTTTTAATTGTTAGTATTTTGGAAGTAATATTTTTCATAAAGATTTTTAAGGCTTATCGTCTACGCGAACCCAATGCATATTATCTCGTTTATTTTTTGGGGATACTTGCGACTCTAGGGATGATCGGGTCTTCAGTGCTGGGAACATTTCAATATCTACAAATCTTAAAAATAATTTTTTCTTTTATCCTTTTGTTTTCTCTTTTTTCTTTTCGTTATCAAAAAGAAAATTTTTTCGCTACAGCCAACCCATCAGAAGCTAGAAAAAATGTTTTAACCTTTCTGATTTTAGCCGCAATAATTGGCGTAATCAGTTTTTTTATTAGCATCAATTTTATCTGGGAGCGTTCCATTTTTCCTTACTTCATAACCGCACTCTTTTCTCTTGTGTTTATATATTGGTGGAGAAAAAGAGTGGGTACTGGAGTCCTCCATAGTTCTATTTTTCTATCCGGTTTCTACATCACAGTTACACATCTTATTTGGCAATTAACTATCTTCTACAGTATCTTTAGGGTTATTATCCTTCTTGGCGGGCGTCCGCTTTAAATTTAAAAGAATTTGCCGCCAAAGAAAAACTTGAAATTATCAAAGTTTAGGATTTTGGTTCGGAATTTTTGGCCAGCTCCTCGCCGCCGAAAGCGGCGAAATGCGTCCGAACTATTTTAATAATAGACCACACAAATTTTCTCTGAACGTGGTGAAGTTAGAAAATTCGTGTGCAATTATACAACCAAATCCGAACCTATTTTTCCGCCAAAGGCGGATCTGCCTCTGGCTGAGAGCGAAACTGACGCTCCACCCCGCCGCCGCTCGCTAACGCTCGCCACCAAGCAAAATACTCTTTACAATTTTTGATTTTGCGCGCCACCGATTTTTTCTTCCCCGCCTGCGCCGAGGCTTCGGCGGGCAGGTAAAAGGAAAACAAAACTTTTCTTTGGTGTTCTGCTCTGAACGAGCAGGGCGGCGGGGCTTGCCTCTTTCTTGATTCGCTCGGGCATGGCGGAATTTTTACCCCGTAGCGAGCCTGCTCTGATTCGGGGCGCCCCACACCCTGTCTACCGGCATGCAGGCCCCTTCCGCCCACCTCGCCTTATTTACCCGCCATATAACCTTGGCGAAGGAGGGCCTGCCCGTCCGTAGCTTTAGCGAAGGAGGGCCTGCCCGTCCGTAGCTTTAGCGAAGGAGGGCCTGCCCGTCCGTAGCTTTAGCGAAGGAGGGCCTGCCCGTCCGTAGCTTTAGCGAAGGAGGGCCTGCCCGTCCGTAGCTTTAGACCTTGGCGAAGGAGGGCCTGCCCGTCCGCCCGCTCCGCCGGAGTGGTAGCGAGGCGAGTAGCCGAGAGACAAAGGCGGGGGCTGGCGAATTCTTCTCTTTACCCTGTCCAGTGCGTAACAAATTCGATTTTTTGATATACTATAAACATGTGAAATCCTATTCAACCATGACAAACTATGCGAAAAAATCTATGCAAAAAAATATTAAAAAAATAATAAAACGACCTAAAAAAGCGGTCGCGGTCAAAACTGGATTAAAGAAAAAGGTAAGGAAACCAGCCGGTCCGATTACATTGGTCAGGCCAGAGCAAAATCCAATCATTTCGCCAAAACCGGAGAATGGCTGGGAGGCCTGGCAAACTTTTAACCCCGGTGTTATTTTGCTAAATAACAAAGTCCATTTTCTTTATCGGGCCATTGGCGAAGACGGCATTTCGCGTTTGGGATACGCGGTTTCAAGCGATGGCTTTGCCGTTGACGAGCGGCTGCCATATCCCGTTTATGAGCACAAAACAAAAGAGCGGGTATTTAATCCATTCGACAAGCTCAGGATTAATGCTGAGCAAGGTCGAAGTATTAATATTTATTCATATTTTTCCGGCGGCAGCTGGGGCGGCTCCGAAGACCCCCGTCTTGTTCGCGTAGACGAAGAAGATGTTTTGTACATGACTTATACCGCCTGCGACAATGGCCTGCGCGTTGGTTTGACTTCAATAAAAGTTAATGACTTTTTAAATAAAAAATGGAAGTGGAAACCGCCGGTCTTGATTTCGCTGCCCGGCGAGATTCACAAAAACTGGCTGATTTTTCCGGAAAAGATAAATAACAAGTACGCCATTCTTCACAGCATTAAGCCAAACATCCAAATAGAATACGTTGATAGTTTGGAATTTGGTGAGAATGATTATATAAACAGTTTCCATGGCGGCGGACCGCGAAAGGGCTGTTGGGATAAATGGCTCCGCGGGGCCGGCGCGCCGCCCTTAAAAACCAAGTATGGCTGGCTTTTGTTTTATCATGCGATGGATAACGACTGGAGCAAATATAAAGTTGGAGCCATGCTTCTTGATTTAAAGGACCCGACAAAAATATTGCACCGCTCAAAAGAGCCAGTTCTTGTACCCGAAGAGTTCTATGAAAATAACGGCTACAAACCGGGCATTGTTTATGTTTCTGGGGCGGTCGTTAAAGACGGAAACCTTTTGGTTTACTACGGCTGTTCTGATAGTTATGTCGGCGTTGCTTATGCTCCCTTAGAAGAATTTTTAGAAGCGCTGAAAAAAGAAACTAAACCAAAACTTAAATTAAAAACTTTAAAGAAAAAGTAGTATGCGAAAGCCTTAGCGAATAGGCACATGCGAATAGTAGTATGCGAACGCCTTAGCGAATAGGCACATGCGAATAGTAGTATGCGAACGCCTTAGCGAATAGGCACATGCGAATGGAAGATGATGCGAAAGCCTTAGCGAATAGGCACATGCGAATAGTAGTATGCGAAAGCCTTAGCGAATAGGCACATATGAATAAATAAATAATATGTTGATTGAACGCTCTGACAAAAACCCAATATTAAAACCAGAGAGGAATCATTCCTGGGAAGCCGAGGCGGTTTTTAACGGTTGTCCGGTAAAAAAGGGGGGTAATGTCTACCTTATTTATCGTGCCCTCTCTTTGCCTCATTATCATACTTTGGCTCAGACAAAACTTGTAGTTTCTGACATCGGCATTGCCGAAAGCAAAGATGGCATTGAATTTCATAATCGAAAGCGTTTTATCACTCCGGAAGAAAGCTGGGAGCGGTTTGGATGCGAAGATCCTCGAGTGACAAAACTTGGCGGAAAATATTATATTTTTTACACCGCTCTCTCAACTTTTCCCTTTCGAGCCGAAGGAATCAGAGTTGGAGTAGCGATAAGCAAAGATTTAAAAACAATTCAGGAAAAGCACCTGGCCACTCCTTTTAATGCCAAAGGCATGGCGCTTTTTCCGGAAAAAATAAACGGGAAAATTTGGGCGGTTTTGACTGTTCATACTGATGTACCGCCGTCAAAAATTTGTCTCGCGAGTTTTAATCAAGAAAGCGATATGTGGTCAGAAGAGTACTGGAATACATGGTATCAAAATTTTTCCGCCGAAGGCGCCGCGCCTGCCGGCGGGCAGGGATCTCCGCCAAAGGCAGATGCGCCTCGGGAGCACGCCGTGGGCGGAGAAAAATATTCTCTGCCGCTTCAACGCAGACCGGAAGACCAGATCGAAGTTGGCGCGCCGCCATTAAAAACCAAAGACGGCTGGCTTTTGATCTACTCGTATATTCAAAATTATTTTTCACCTAAGCCGCTTTTTGGCATAGAAGCGGTTTTGCTCGATCTTAAAAACCCTCTCAAAGTTATTGCTATGACCAAGGCGCCGCTGTTAACACCAGAGGAGTATTATGAAAGAATTGGTTTAGTGCCGAATGTTATTTTTCCTTCAGGCGCTCTTTTGGGAAAAAACTCAATCCGTCTTTATTACGGTGCCGCTGACACCACTTGTTGTTTAGCCACTATTGATACAAAATCCTTACTCGCAAAACTTTTAAAAAGCGGAAAACAAGTTTTGCTCGCGCGAGCCAAAGAAAATCCAATAATTATTCCCAATCTTGCGCATTCTTGGGAATCAAAAGCCACATATAACCCTGGAGCAATTTATCTTGACGGTAAAGTTCACCTTATTTACCGGGCGATGTCGGAAGATAATACTTCTGTCTTGGGCTATACCACAAGTCAAGACGGCATTCACATCGGCTATCACGCGCCAAAACCAGTTTATCTTCCCCGGGAACCATTTGAACAAAAATTAGTGCCGGGGGGGAATTCAGGCTGTGAGGATCCGCGACTGACAAAAATCGGCAGTAAAATTTATATGTTCTACACCGCTTTTGATGGAAAGAATCCGCCTCGGATAGCTCTAACTTGGATTTTGGCAAAAGATTTTGCAAAACAAAAATGGGATTGGGCAAAACCGGTTCTTATCTCACCTCCCGATATAAGCGACAAGGACGCTTGCGTTTTTCCGGAAAAAATTAATGGCCAATACTTCATTATCCACCGCATCGCTGATAGCATTGATTCGGCTCTTAGCCCCACTTTAAATTTTGACGGTCAAACTTGGATTGAAGAATACGACTGGATTTTCCCCAGGGCTGGGATGTGGGATAGTAAAAAAGTGGGTGCAGCGGCGGCGCCGATAAAAACTAAAAAGGGCTGGGTTCTTTTCTATCACGGCGTTTCCGAGGAAGATAGATTTTATCGTGTTGGCGCGATTTTGCTTGACCTCAAAGACCCGACAAAAATTATCGCTCGTTCAGATAAGCCGATTTTTGAACCAGAAACTGATTATGAAAAAAAAGGCCAGATGCCAAATGTTGTTTTTCCCTGCGGCGCCGTTCTTCTTAATGACAAGTTTTTTCTTTATTACGGCGGAGCCGATAAGGTCGTGGGGGTGGCGACCATAGGCAAAGATGAATTGCTTAAAAACCTTGAATCATGCAGGTGTTAATGAATCCCGTTAGAGATCGCGGACGCATTATAAAAAACATGTTTTATCAACACACCGAACTTTATTAGAAATAACAGGATGGGGCGTAGAATTTTTTCGTCTGCGTTCTATCTCTAACGGGATGAAAAATAAAAACAAAACAATTTTAAAACCTTGGGGCAAATATATTCTTCTGGAAAAGAAGCGGGATTATTGGATCAAAAAATTATGTGTGCGCCAAGGGGCAAGGATAAGCCTTCAAAGCCATAAAGGCCGATTTGAGATTTGGATAGTGCTTTCTGGAAGTGTTGAGGTTATGAAAGGAAGTTCGCGTCTTTTACTTAAAGAGGGAGATTTTTTAAAAATAAACAAAAAGGAGAAACACAGAATAACCGGGCTCAAAGATTCGTGGATTCTTGAAGCGGCCTTTGGCCAGGTGCGAGAAAATGATATTATTCGCTTCAAAGATGATTATGGACGAATTAAATCCCGTTAGAGATAGGAAACCTTTGGTTTCCGTTCTTCTTTCGGGGTCGGTAGAAAGTTCAATTTTTTCAAATAATAATAATTGTCAATAAAATTAACAATAAATAATGATCTCTAACGGGATAAATAAACCACTAGAAAAATTGGGACACAGCTTTATTAGAGAGAATATTAAGGCGGTAACTTTTGATATAGACGGGGTCATTGTGCCGACTGGCACTTTTTTGCGCGAAAATATTGACGGGACAGAATTGACAATCAGGACTCATAAATTGAGTGCTGAAATGGTAAAAACGATTAAAGAGCTCAAAAAATATGTTTGGATTAATTTTTCCAGTGGCCGGGCGCTACTGTATCTTCAAAATATGCTTAGCGATATTTTATGGGATAAGGTCTCACTGACAGCTGAAAATGGCAACTTCATCTTAATGAATGGAAAAGTAGAGCAAATTGCCGAATATGATCAAAAGTATTTTCAAAAAATCACCGATATTAGGCAAGATTTAAAAAATTTAAAAGAGGAAAAACCAGATAGTGTTCATGGATTTGAACCAAAGCATGTCATTATCACAATTCACACAACCAAGAAAATGCCCGAAATAGAAGAAATCGTAAAAAGGCATGATAAAGAGCGAGAGCTTTATTGTCTCTGGACGAGCGAAGGATATGATATTGGGCATATGAAAACAGATAAACAAACCGCTCTTCTATATCTGGCTAGAAAATTAAAAATTAGTCCAAAGCAGATGATTACGACCGGCAACAATTTAAATGACAAAGAAATGCTTGATTTTGGGATTGGCATCAGTGTTGATCCGGAACAAGTGAATGGTGAGTATGCTATTCCCAAGAAAAAGGGTGAGCTTGGCGGAGAAATTCTTGCCAAATATCTTCTGATGGCATTTGTTACACACTGGACAGGATAAAGCAAACCGGACGGGCATGGAGCGGCTGGTTTCCGTCAGAAATTCTTGCTAAAATAGGTTCGAGCGGAGTTGTATAAATACACACGAATTTTGTCCGAGCGTGAGCGAGGTCACAAAATTCAGTGCCACGATACCAAATCGGGGCAGAGTATATCGGAGCTCCGATTGATATCGGAGCGCGGGAATAGTAACTTCGCTTCGCATCAAACTATTCCTCGCGGGCCGTTAGCTCAGTGGTAGAGCGCCTCATTTGCAATGAGGAGGTCACCGGTTCGAATCCGGTACGGTCCACAAAGGTATTTTTTAATCAATAATATAGTAATATATAATAAATAATATGGGAAAGTATAAAAACACACTCCAAAAAGGGTCGGTTCGCTATATCGTATTTCGAGAGGATGACACATGGTATGCCGCTGGTTTGGAGTTCAATATCGTGGAATCCGGCAGCACTCCCCAGGAAGCCCTTCTGCTTCTGATTGAGGCGACTGCCGGTTACGTTGAATCGGCAAAGAAAATAAAAGCCCGCCCCAACATCCTTAATCAGAAAACCGACCCCGAATACGAAAGAATGTGGGCAAACCGTCAGACCGGTAAATTTAGCGCTAAAAACATCTTTTCTTTCGGTGAATTGAACATCGGAAAGGCGCTCAACAGAAATCTCGTACCCGCGTAACCAGCGCGGGTTTTTGTTATCCGTATGATGAGGGGCATTTTCAATTGGACAGCGGAGGATAAAGAAAAAGAATTATTAAGAAAATATATAAAAATATAGCCCGCTTCGCGGGCGAAAAGCTTGGATTCCCGCGAGGGCGGCGCGGAAGGCCCTCCTTCGTCCTGAGCTGTGTTGAAGGACTATGGACGGGCAAAGGGGATGAGGAATCCTTCGACAAGGGCCTCGACTGAGCTTGGCCGAACGCCCTCATGACAGGTTTCCGCGCCACATCCGTCAGAAATGGACAGGCGAGCAATTAAGAATTGCCCTTGTCTTACCCTCCAAGTGCGGGTATTATAAAAACATGAACAACGAAGACCTCATCAAAAAAGCCGATATTCAGCACATAGCTGAAGAAGGTGCAAAAATATACGAGCAAGTAAAGGTTAGCTACGACCCAAAAGAACGGGGCAAGTTTTTAGCCATTGATATAGAAAGTAAGAAAGTGTATCTCGGCAATACCAGTGCTGAAGCGTTGGAGTTGGCTCGCCAAAATCACCCGGATAAAATTTTTTATGTGGTAAAGATTGGTTTTGACGTTGCCGAAACGATGGCTCGCGCATTTATTGATGAAAAATAAACTCACATGGTTAGAGGAGTATTTGTTGAAAACATACCTTTCGTTCGTGTCATTGTAGGTTGGGGGCAATCGGTACAGGCCCCTTTTGTAGTTTTGGATACCGGTTTTACGGGAGATGTTCAAGTAACGCCGAGAATGGCAAGGGAGTTGGGACTTCAGGTGGTCGGCGTTACCAAATCAAGAATTGCGAACGGTCAGGTTGTTGATGTTCCCACCGCCCTTGCTCTCGCGTCAATGGAGGGCGCGGTCAATTACATACAAGTTCTTATTTCTGAAAGCATGCCGCTTGCCGGTATCAGTTTTCTTTCTAAATTCGGTTACAAGGCCGTAGTTGATTGCAAATACAGAACGGTTACTTTGGACAAACCAATTATTGCGTAATTATTTTATATGACCGCGTGTTTGACGCCTATGGTAAGATAAAGTGGTAAGGTCAAAGGTCATACGAAAAACTTTTTTGTCCATGCCAAAAATAACCATCTACACCACCCCCGCGTGCGTCTACTGCAAGATGGCGAAGGCGTTCTTTGATCAGCACAAGGTTGTTTATGAGGAGCGGGACGTGGTCGCCGACATGCAGGCGCGCGAGGAGATGATTACAAAGT
>Ga0210057_1000675_pt1 | contig 55506 bp, 56 predicted proteins | sample CryGeyCG2114_010_2_FD_183968 | JGI IMG/M metagenome (GOLD analysis project Ga0210057, IMG submission 183968) | Groundwater microbial communities from aquifer - Crystal Geyser CG10_big_fil_rev_8/21/14_0.10 (SPAdes) (version 2) | ecosystem: Environmental > Aquatic > Deep subsurface > Groundwater ...
AAGTAGGGCCAGCGTTAGGTAAACCTATAATTCCAATTAATAAAGACATCAATCCTCCAAAATCATTTTACATCAAAATCCTTACATTGCCCACAATTTTAAGTTATTATTTAATCATGGTAAAAGGAAAACGCGGCTGGCCGAAAAGAAGAATTTTAAACCAAAGTGTTGTTAGAAAATTTCTTGATAGTTTAGGTTTTGAGACGGAACGGATTATTCAACCATGGCGGCATTTGTGCGCTTTTGGCAAATATCAAGGTAAAAATGCCATTTTCAAATTATCTTCGACCTTAGTCGTTTCGCCCAAAACAAAAAATGAATATGCCTGGAATCAGGCGGTTAACTTTGTGCCGGCATCAAAACGACGCAGTTTTAGCGTACCCAAAAATTTTACTTGCGGAAATTTCGGCAAATTGTTTTACTTTATTGCAGAAAGATTCCCCGGGCAACCTTTAGTAGGTCCTCACTCAACCGATATGAGAAACGTAATAGGGAGAATCGGCCAGATTGCTCAAGCGGCTTACGAAATTGAAAATTTACCGATTCGTGCCGACTGCATTTTCGCCAAATCTTCCCAAAATAAAAATCGGAAAGTATCAGTTGGCCAAAAATTGTTGACTATCTCAAAAGAGTGGGCAACTCAAATTCCAATGAATTTAGACGATTTTTTTCAAATTTTAGAAAAATCGCAAAAAAATCTCAGAACCAGTGTGGGGCATGGCGATTTTACGGCTTGCCAATTGTATGATATTAACGGGAAAATTGGCGTTATTGACGGCGAACATGCAAGTGTAAAACAGCCGCTTTACTATGATATCGCTCATTTTTATAATCGACTTCGCAATAACCACAAGGCACAAGTTTTAGCTCGCCAATTTTTACAAACTTTTAAGAGTATTTTGCCCGCCGCCGACAGAAGAATGTTCTGGGAGGAGTTAAAACCAGTGTTAATTCAGCGCTACATCGGCAACTTATGGGAGCAAATTGGCAACTCCCAAAATTTAAATGAGCTCAAACCACTTGGCGAAGAAATTTTACAAGATAAAATTGTTTAATATTAAAAAAAGCCATTAGATTTTTGAATAAGTCCAAGTATTCCTTTTTTCTCACTTCGTTCGAAATAAGTCCAAGTATTCCTTTTTTCTCACTTCGTTCGAAATAGGCAAAGCCTTTTTCTCACTTCGTTCGAAATAAAAAAAACCGCCGGGCAAAAAGGTCTGTTCAGCCAAATCGCAACTGCGGGGTAGCTCATTAATCATTTTAATGCCAACTCACAGGAATATTTTCTGTTCAACCATTGTTTTTGCTCTGTTTGATAGGGCGGTAATTTCATTTTTGCTTAAAACAGTTGAAAGATTGCGGTGCAATTCGCTTTCTTCATCTATCAGTTGAGTATGTAACTCTTCTACATCCGATAAAATATTTTTCGGCAGTGGTTTTTCTTTAAGTTGTGGTGGATCTGCCGTGTTGTCGTAGCCGATTTTTAATCTTGCGCCTTTCATGGGCCATTCGCTCGCCGAGTAATCAGAGAAAAGTGTTAATGAACGGTCAATAGCATAGATTCCGCCTAAATTTGAAAGAATAACATTTTCAGACTGGCCGTCGATATTGCTTAAAAGATAATCAAAAACAGCCAATTTTTGGTACTGTTCGCCGGCATAAATTGACTGCTTTTGCTCCTTTGAGGCTAAATCTAAGGTTTTGCCATGAATAAACGGACGCAATGAGCCTTTGCCTTCTGGTAAATCCTCACGGATGATGGTGGGCACAATCAGCTCCCAGCCTAAAGCAGTGTCAACTAGAAAATTTCCGACTTCCTTGTTGCAGCTGGGACTTGAATTTTCAGGCGGGTCAAAGGGTTTACCGAGTTGGCCTTTATTTTCTCCTGACAAGGGTTTGTAGACGACCAATAAACTGCCTTTTCCCGGCAGCGATAATTCAACTTCCAAAGTTCTATCTTTATGTGGGACAATATTCCCAAGGTTGACTTTATCTTTGTGCGGCATTACTTTAAAATCTTCTTCAATTGGTCGGACATTGACAACTTGGCCCTTTTCCAAAATAGCCAGCATATCTTCTGTGTTGATTGTTTCAATATCCAGATATTTCGATTCAGGACTTAAATTTTTCTGTTCGGGCTGAAAACTTGGGTCTAACTCACCCATTTTTATTCTCCTTCGCCCCGCCGCTGCGGGAAGCTTCATTTGGAACTATTTTTGTCTCAGGTTTTGGCTTTTCTTGTACTTCATTTCTCTGTTTGCCGTGGAAAGCCTGATGAATTTCCTTCAGGTGTTGGTCGGTAACATGGGTGTAAATTTGGGTGCTGGTGATGGAGGCGTGACCTAATAGGGCCTGGACCGAGCGAATATCGCCGCCGGCCATGAGCAAATCCGTCGCAAATGAGTGGCGGATCGCGTGGGGACATACCTTTTTGACAATACCCGCTTTTTTGCCATATTTGTTTAAAATTCGCTGCACTGTTCGCGCTGTCAGCCGCCAACCTTTTTTTGGCTCTTCCGGCAGCGGCTGGAGTGGTTTTTTCTTTCGACCATGGCGGATGAATAAAGCTTTATCTTTGTCATTGCGCCTCTTGAGGTAATTTTCAATCGCTGTTTTTGCCGGCTGCGACAAAAAGACAACTCTTACTTTGCCACCTTTACCTTTAACTGAAAATTCGCCGGATTTAAGGTTAATTTGGTCGCGGTTCAAACTGCACAGCTCTGAAACGCGCAAACCGGTAGAAAACAAAGTTTCCAAAATTGCGCGGTCGCGCAGGCCAATTAAATTGTCGGTTTTCGGGGCAGAAATTAGCCGGTTAACTTCTTCGCTGTTTAAAAAATTTATCTGCCGCTCGCCGGTTTTGGCCAGCTCAATTTTTTCTGGCGCTAAAGATTTAACATCGCGTTTAGCTAAATATTTTAAGAAGGAGCGAATGGCGATGAGGTGATAATTTTGAGTAATTTTTTTAAGGTTATGCTCTTGCTCGCCGCCAATACGGTTTAAATAGATTCTGAAATTTCGCACCAGCTCCAAGGTAATATCAGCCGGCCCGCTGGCGTTTTGTTTTTCTGCCCAAGAAAAAAATCTTCCCAAATAATGGCGGTAATTGCGGATAGTCAAGGGAGAATGTCCCTTTTCAACTTCAAGATAAACAAGAAACTGCTTTGAATATTTATCAAGTTCGCTGCTGATTTCCATGTCTCTCCTTGTTTTCCATTTTACGACATATTGCTCTATTTAGCAAAATCAAATAAAATTAAATTAATGAATTATAATATCGCCTATTTTTTGTATCAGTTAGCCCAAAACCACACTTGGCTGCTAAATTTCTTCCAGTTTTGTGCCGCTTATGGCATTTTTATTATTCCTGTCTCGTTGCTTTTAACCTTTTTTGGCAGTTCAATCAGCAGTAAAAAAACAGCCATTTTGGCCTTTTTGGCGGTAATTTTGGGCTGGTTAATTTTAGCAACACTCACCTCGCATTGGCTCGCCTTGCCCGGTCCGCAACTACCGCCGCAGGCTTGGCAGGATCCGCTTTTTCACAAAAACGAAGCCGCCACTTTTCCTTCACAGCACGCTGTCGCTTTATTTGCGCTGACCTTTGTTTATTTCTTTGAAAGAATGAAGGGCTGGAGCTGGATATTATTTTGTTTTTCTTTAGTGGTTGTTATTGCCAGAGTAGCGGTGGCGCTTCACACGCCTTTAGATATTGTAGCTGGCCTAGGTCTCGGATTTGTGGCCGCCGCCCTTGTGTGGGCCATCAAATCACCGCTTGATTTTATTGTTGACCCTTTCGTTAAACTTTTCGTTAAATGGAAAATCTGATGAAAAAATTTTTATTATTTCTTTCTTTTGGCATATCATTACTTTTCTCTCCTTATTTGATTTTTCTGACATTTTTCTCTGCTTTGTCTTTTATTTTTGCTAAAGATTTAAGACAATTTTTGCCCTCCCTACTTGTTGGTTTTCTCTTTTTAGCTCTAATCCCCGGCGCCTACATACTTTGGGGCTTGGAGACCAAGGCAATTTATGATTTGCATATCAGCCATCTTAAAGAGAGAAAGTGGCCTTTTATCATTATCGCTATATCAGCTCTTGTTGGTAGTATAATATTTTATTATTTAGACGTAAAACAGCCGATTTTAGTGCTTGCCACGGCTTACACCGTTAACGCTGCCCTCATTGCCGTCATTACTTTATTTTGGAAAATATCTATTCATATGGCTTTATTTTCCGGTATGGTGACGGTTTTAATTATGCTGTTTGGCATTCAGTTTTGGCCCTTTTATTTGTTTCTTTTACCTTTGGGCTGGGCGCGCGTTTATCGCAAAAACCATACTTTAGCGCAGATCTTTTTGGGCGCTGTTTTGGGTTTCGCTGTGACTTTGTTGATTTACTATTTCTTTGGTTACCAAATAAAAGGATAAAATGGCCGCAAAAATATTGTCAGTAATTTCTTTATTTATCATTGGCGTAATTTCCACCCTCGGTTACTGGGGTATTATTTTATTAATGGTCATTGAGTCAGCCAACATTCCCCTGCCTTCGGAAGTCATAATGCCATTCTCCGGATTTTTGGTGGCGCAGGGACATTTCAATCTCTGGTGGACGGCAGTAGCAGGCGCCTTTGGGTGCGTGGTTGGTTCTGTTGTTTCTTATGTTTTAGGTTATTTCGGCGGCCGGCCGCTAATTTGGCGTCTAGGCAAGTATATTTTGATTTCCCACCGCGATTTTGAGCACGCCGAAAATTGGTTCAAAAAACATGGCGAAGCAACAATATTTTTCTCCCGTCTTTTGCCGGTGATTCGTACCTATATTTCTTTTCCGGCCGGCATCTGGAAAGTTAATTTTTGGCGTTTTATTTTGTACACTTTCTTGGGTTCTTTCCCTTGGACGTTGGGTTTGGCGTATTTCGGTCAGAAGATGGGCGAAAATTGGGAAAGTTTGCGCGGCTATTTCCATGGCTTTGATGCAGTAATTTTAGCGTTAATTATATTGGGCATTGTCTGGTGGATCTGGCGGCATATCAAACAAAATGCTCAATTCAAAAACCAAGGAGTTTAAATTTATTTAAGGTGAAAATGAATTATCAAGTTTTTAAACTAGCCAACGGTCTTCAAGTTATTTGTGCGCCTATGCAGGAAACAAAGGCCGTGGCAATAGAAATTTCAGTCGGCACCGGTTCCCGTTTTGAAAAACCAGACAAACAGGGTTTGGCGCACTTTTTGGAACATATGTTTTTTAAAGGAACTTTTAAAAGGCCGACCACTTTAGATATTGCGCGCGAGTTGGACAGCGTTGGCGCTTTTTACAATGCCTATACCTCGGAAGAACAAACTGGCTTTTGGATTAAAGCGTCATTTGAGCATTTTCGGCTGGGTTTGGATATTTTATTTGATATCCTCTTTCATTCAAAATTTGACAAAGCGGAAGTTGAGAAAGAAAAACGCGTGATTTTGGAAGAAATTAATATGTACCAGGATACGCCGCAAAGTTATGTTTTGGATGTGGCTAAAGAGCTTTTTTACGGCCAGCAACCTTTGGGCTGGTCAGTCGCCGGCACCAAGCAAACCGTGCCAAAACTTACTCAGGATGATTTGATTGCTTTCCGTGATGGGCTTTATGCGCCTGAAAATATGATTATTAGCGTAGCCGGCAAAGGCAAGCCGCAAGATTGGCTGGCCAAAATTTCTCAATGTTTTTCCAAAATTAAAACCAAAAGTGATAAAAAATTAATCAAGGTTACGGAAAAGCAAACGCAGCCGTCAGTCAAAATTCATTATAAAAAAACAGACCAGGCTCATTTGGTCTTGGGATTCAGGGGCATCAAGCGCACTGACGAGCGTCGTCCGACTTTGAGAGTTTTGAACAATATTTTGGGCGAGACAATGTCAAGTTTTCTTTTTACCGAAGTGCGCGAGAAAAGAGGTTTGGCCTATTACATTTCGTCCGATTATTGGGACTTTATTGAAACTGGGGCCATCGGCGCGGCCGCTGGCGTGGATTTAAATAAAATTCAAGACGTCATACCAGTTATTTTGGAGCAATTTAACAGGTTTAAAACTGCTAAAATACCAAAGAACGAAATTGATAGGGCGAAGGAAAATCTCAAAGGAAGGTTATATTTAAGTTTGGAAGATTGCTCATCGACTGCTACATTTCTGGGCGACAGTTTAATGTTTTGGAAAAAAATAAAAAGTCCAGAAGAAGTAATAAAGGAAACAATGGCAGTTTCCGCAGATGATATTCAAAAATTGGCCAGACAAATATTTTTGCCACAGCGTTTAAATTTAGCCATCGTCGGACCATTTAAAAATAAAGAAGAATTTGCAAAAATTTTAAAAATTTAGTGAAAGGAAAAAATGAAAAACAGCGAAAAAACTCTTATCGCCATTAAACCTGAATCAATCCAGCGCCAACTTATCGGCGAATTTATTAATAAATTTGAAAAGAGGGGCTTAAAACTTGTTGGTTGCAAATTAGTTTCGCCAAACCGCCAGCAGGTAGAGACGCATTACCCCGACGATGAGGCCTGGTATGTTTCATCAGGCACAAAAACATTTGAAAACTACAAATCACGAGGTATTGATCCCAAAATGGGTCCAGTGGATTTGGCCAAGCGCACACGGGCGCGCTTGATTGAGCATTTAGTTGACCGGCCGCTGCTGTTGATGGTGTGGGAGGGGCCGCACGCCGTAGCGCTAGGCAGAAAAACCGCCGGCGCGACCAACCCCTTGGCCGCTGACATTGGCTCAATTCGCGGCGATTACAGCGCTGAGTCATATGAGCTGGCCGACGATATTGAACGAGCAATCCACACTTTAGTCCATGCTTCCGGCTCAGTTGATGAGGCCAAAGGGGAAATTGCCATCTGGTTTAAGCAGGACGAAATTTTGGATTACGATTTGATTACGGAGACAGTTTTTTACGCCAAGGACTGGGGTAAAATCAGAAACAAGAAAAAATAGTGTTCTAAAAATATAAAGCGCTTTTTTTTGCTCCATAAATCTGTTAAACTTGAGCTAAGATGCTGCAATATCTTTATCCTTTTATTTATACTTTTGTTTTGGCGCTGGCCGTAACTCCGCTGGTGCGCCGATTTGCTTTGAGAAAAGGTTTCGTTGATGTGCCTGCACCGCGAAAAATTCACAGCCAAAATATCGCCAGAATAGGCGGTTTGGCTATATTTATCCCTGTTATTTTAATTATTGTCGGATATTTGATTTTTGCACCTTTCAAACTGGCTTTTATTGCAGAAAAAACACTTGGTATTGATAAAAATCTGCTGGGTGTATTGCTCGGCGGCTTGGTAATTGTGGCAGCCGGCCTTTATGACGATATCAAAGGCCTAAATCCGTTTTGGAAATTAATTTTGCAGTTTGCAGCAGCCGCGCTGGTCGCGATTTTTGGAGTAAAAATCTGGTGGCTGTCTAATCCTTTCGGCAATGTCATTGTGCTGGGCGGCTGGAGCGCGGCCTTTGTGATTTTGTGGATTGTTTTAATCACCAATGTGGTCAATTGGCTTGATGGACTGGATGGTTTGGCAACTGGTGTCTCATTTATCGCCGCCGCCACTTTATTTGTTCTTTCTTTGCAGACGTTCGTCAATCAACCAAGCACGGCAATGCTTTCTGTAATTTTGGCCGGTGCCTGTCTTGGATTTTTGCCCTACAATTTTCATCCGGCCAAAATATTTTTAGGCGATTCCGGCGCTATGTTTTTGGGCTTTATGCTCGCTGTTTTGGCGATTATTTCCGGCGGTAAAATTGCCACCGCCGCTTTAGTTTTGGGCATTCCCATTTTTGACGCCATTTGGGTAGTTTTAAGGAGAATTATAAACAAGAAAGCGCCTTGGCTGGCTGACCGGGAACACTTGCACCACCGTTTTTTGAAAGCCGGCCTTTCCCAGCGGCAGGCGGTTTTACTGCTTTATGCCCTTTCCATGGGCTTTGCGATTGCGGCTCTTTTTTCCCAAACCAAAGGCAAATTTTGGGCAGCAATTTCTTTAGTAGCAATTATGATAATTTTAGCGGTTATTTTGATATTTTTAGAAAAAGTGAAGCAAAGGGGACGAAGCAATGAACCCGCGGGAAAAATTTCTTAGTGAAAATATGACTTTTGAGGGTCAAAAAGAAGGCGAAAATATTATTTTTGTCCTCCACCAGCATCCTTGGACTTTGGCCAAACTCGCCTTTGAAATGCTGGCGCTGGCAGTTTTGGTGGCAACAATTTTTATGTTCTTTGGTTTGTCGTGGGTTTTCTTCTATGTTTTTGCGCCGTCATTTCTAATTGGCGGATATTTTGTTCTTCGCGGCTATTTCACTTGGCAAAATAATGTTTATATTTTGACCAATTTACGAATTTTAGCAGTGGCTCAAAAGGGTTTTTTTCACCGCAAAGTTTCCGAAGTTTTTTTGGAAAAAATTGCCGATATCACTTATGAAATTAAAGGTTTTTGGCAGACGATGCTTAATTTCGGCAATGTTTTGATTAAGACATCGGGGCAGGAGGCTGCTTTTGAAATTTTAAAAGTTGACAATCCTTTCTCAACCTCGCAAAAAATTACTCAAATTGTTGAGGAGCGCGCTAAATCCCAAAATAGTCCAAAAAAAGAGCGGCCCAAAATTATTTAAGAGACCAAAATTTCCATTTTGTCCGTTTAAGATAAAAAGCTAAAGTTACAATGAAGGTTGTCGCCACCACCCAAGCCGTTGCCGTCAAGCCGTAAAAATAGGGGCCAACTTGGAAAAACTCAATTTTAAACCTGCCAAGCGTATACAAAAACACAAAAATGTAAAACAAAGAGCCGTCAAAGCGCTCTCTATTTTTTAATAAAAGCAGAATGATAAAATTATTAGAGTTGTCGTGCCGCGCCGGCTTTTTGGCTATCGCCGATTAGTGCTAAAGTTTTTAGACGAGAAAAAAACCTGGATAGAAAAAGGTTTACGCAAAATTGACAAAGATAGTTGCGGCAAAATCCGTTTGACAAATCAATCTTACAACAAAAAAACTTTGAAAAATACCAAAACTAAGCTTGAAAATCGGGTTAGGCAACTGGCGCAAAAATATAATTTCCGCTTTAACAAGATAAGCGTACGCAACCAGTCCAGCCGCTGGGGTAGCTGCAGCAGCAACCAAACTTTATCTTTTAATTGGCGGCTGATTTTGCTGCCGCAGGCACTTGTCGACTATGTCATTTATCATGAATTAGTCCATTTAGAGCATTCAAACCATTCCAAGGCCTTCTGGCAAAGATTGGCCAAGTTGTATCCAAAGGCCTCACATTTCAAAAAAAAACTAAAAAATTATATTTATTGATATGCTATAAAAAAACCGGCAGTTTGACTGCCAAGATATTTTTTAGCCGAAATAATAAAATTTATGAAGTTTCTGCCGCCGCGGAAAATGCAAAGGAAGATAGCAAACTAATTGAGCAAATCTTAGATACGTTCAGACTGGAATAAATTGTTCTAAATTTAAAAGCCAAAAAACATTGTTTTTTTCATTTTTGTGCTAATATTATATTGCTATAAAATAAGTTCAAGTATTCCTTATTTCTCGTTGTGCTCGAAATAAAGGCAAATTATGCGCATTGTTGTTATGGGCGGGGGTACAGGGACAATCCCGGTACTTTGCGGCCTGAAAAAATTTACCAAAGATTTAACGGCCATTGTGACGATGGCCGATTCCGGCGGCCACTCCGGATTTTTGCGAGATGAGCTGGGAGTGTTGCCGCCGGGCGATGTGCGAAACTGCATTATTTCTTTGGCTGATGAAAAGAAAAAGGCCCTTTTGAGAGCGCTGTTAGATTATCAAATTCACTACCCAAGAAATAATTTTAAGGAAAATGTCGGTAATTTAATTTTAACCGCGCTGGCAGATATTGCCGGCGGCTTTCCAAAAGGCGTAGTCCAACTTGCCCAACTTTTGGAAATTGAAGGTGCAGTGTTGCCGGTGACCACCGACAACACTCATCTGGTGGCGAAATTAGAAAATGGCCAAATCATTTATCGGGAAAAAAATATTGACAAACCCCACGCTCGCGATGGCCGGCTGAAAATTGAAAAAGTCTGGCTTGCGCCCAAAGCAAAAATAAATCCGGTGGTTAAAAATGCTATTTTGCAGGCAGAAATTATTGTGTTAGGACCGGGTGATCTTTTTACCAGCATTATTCCAAATTTGTTGGTAAAAGGCGTTTCCGAAACTATACAAAAATCCAAAGCCAAAAAAATATATATCGTCAATTTAATGACTAAATTTGGCGAAACCCACAATTTTAAGGCGATTGATTTTGTTTGCCAAATTGAAAAATATTTGGGAAAAAATATTTTAGATCATGTGCTGGTCAACAACCGTAAATTTCCGCCAAAACTTTTAAAAACTTACGCCAAAGAAAAATCTTACCCAGTTCTGTATGACAAAAATGATTTTATTAATTCTAAATATAAAATTTATTTAGGCGATTTGGCACAGGCGGGCAATTTAATTCGCCACAGCGCCGAAAAATTAGCCAAAGTGATTATGTATCTTGGACTGACGCCGTAAAAAAACTTAAAATATAACAAAGGAGTAAAAATGCCAATTGAACAAGAAGGTATAGAACCTCAAGAACAATTGCCGGGGCAATTTTATAAATCAATGCCAGAACTTCATCAAGAGGTCAAAGCTCAAAAGAGCCGAATGCTAAGAATTTTTGGTAAAAAATTGGTTGAAAAACCATCTCAAACCCGGCCTGGGTTAACATATTTTGAAATGGAAGACTACCCAGACGAACCAAAAACTCATTTTGTTGCCACAATCTTTAAATCGAAAAGTCCTGATAAAAAGCCAGAGCTCGTGAGCAGCTATATAATGAATGCGTACGATTATCAAAAATTAAATAAATACGGAGGGCCAGAACAAATTTATAGTTTTGATTTGGACAATAGAAATGTTGGAAATTTCAGAATTGAGGTGGTTCCAGAGTATAAAGTACAAATATTAGTGCGAGAGTTAATGGAAAAAGGAAGTAAAGGAATAATTAAGGTATAAATATGGCTCTAAGTATAGGAGCTCACACGACACTACCACAACTAATAATGAAAGAAAGTTAGGATTGTATGCTAAACATCGCAATTTCCAGTTCGTTAGTCCAACTTTACGTTTCAGGTTCGTTTATACTGCCCCCGCTCCAAGAAAAGACCGTATAATAACCCATAGGGACCATTTAGGTCGTATAGTGCACTCTAAAACACCTGCAGCCAAAATTTAGTTATTGTATATTATCTGATAACTGTTCTTTAAGTTTACGAGAAATTTTATAGGCGTTTACGTGTTTCAGGTACCCTAAATATGATTGCAGACTCTCATTCGCCTTTTCTGGTTCGCTTTCCAACTTCTTAGCGAGACACTGAAAAATTCTTTTGACCGTGCTCTTTCTGGGCAAAGTATACTTGGGTAAAGCAACGTAGCCCACGAAATCTATACCCCAATTTAGCTTTCTCAAAATAATCTTGTCTGGATGCACCGAAAGCTTCAGTTTATCTTTTAGAAAATTATTTATTTCGATAAAGTAACCCAACAGTTCATTTGGATTGGACCCAAGCAATAAAAAATCGTCGGCATATCTTAAATAGTATTTGACTTTCAATCTATGTTTAACAAACTTGTCCAAGGGGTCCATATAGACATTGGCAAATAATTGAGAGGTTAAATTCCCAAGAGGCATACCTTTACCAGGTTTTACTGCAAAACTTCCGATTATCTCGCCTAACAAACTAACTAATGGTTTATCGTCGATTCGTCTTTCTAAAAGTTCAATAAGGACCCGATGGTCAATGTTATCGAAAAACTTCTTTACATCGCATTTTAGAGCCCAACAAGAACCTGTGTAATTTTTACTAACCTTTCTTGCTATTTGGACAGTTCTTACAAACGCTTTATGAGTGCCTTTAGTTTTTCGACAAGAAAAACCATCAAAGATAAAAGTTTTGTTAAATAATGGCTGTAGATGACGATAAATAGCGTGATGAAGCAATCTATCGGCAACTGACGCTTTACTAATAGTTCTTGGCTTGGGGTCTGAAATTCGAAATTGTAAATAGGCTATTTCTCGCTGAGCACCAATCTTGAGTTCATTATGTAATTTGAAGATATTATCTTCTAAGTTCAGTTCAAACAATAAAACATCGGGTTTATTTCTCTTTCCTTTTCTAAATTCCTCCCACGCTGTAAAAAGATTTTCTAATGATATAATTTGATTATAGGTGCCTTTATGAATAATGATTTTACTCAAAATTTGCCTATTGTCCAAAGAATTTATGGATTCTATAAAACTTTCCATAGCTATTTAGGAAAATTTCCTAAAAGCGAGAAATATACCTTGGGACAAACTATTGAATCAAATACACTTAAAATGCTTGAGGAAATCCTTTTAGTTGGTAATTCGAGCATCGACCCCTCCTTAAAGAAAGACAAACTTATTTTAGCCAGCAGTAAACTCGACCTAATAAAATTGCTAATTCGTTTAAGCTACGATATTAAAGCGATTGACCAAAAAGGATATATCGCTTTAGAGGAAATGCTCCAAGAAATTGGCAAAATGCTTGGAGGTTGGATAAGAAGTATAAAAGTTTGACACTCCGAGGAACGCGACGGCAGAACCATAGTTCTCGTTAGCATAGTCAGCGTCGTTAGCATTGAACTTGAGCTTGTCGTCGTTGAAGTTGAAATACAGCGAGTTCGACCAGTCGCCGTCCGCGTTCCAGTTATTGCCTTTTATTTGTCCTTATCACTGCGAACTAAAATTATAGTTTCGCTGTATTTTATTTAGAGGCAGCTTTTATACATCCTCTGTTCTTAATAAAGGCAAGGAGTGTCATTTTTTGGTATCGCACGCTCTCAATGGGAAATTCCCAATAAGACTCTGGCTAACCAAAATGACTATTTAAGCGACTTTAGTCCGTGAACTAAAGTACATTAGCTTATGAAATTTATATAAATTGTTAAACTTTTTAGATATGGAAACGGGGTGGGCATAAAGCCCACCCCGCCAAAGACCAAAGGACCAAAAGGTCCAAGGAGCCGAAAACCAAGCTCCTACACTCCGAGGAACGCGACGGCAGAACCATAGCGCCCGTCAGCATAGACAGCGTCGCTAGCATGGAACCTGAGCCGGACGTCGATGAAGTCGAAACACAGCGAGTTCGACCAGTCGCCGTCCGCGAGCCAGTCGTACTGGTCCCCAGGAACATCTATCCAGAGGTCGTCATAGGAGACCAGTCGCTCAGGCATCACCAGGAGCAGGCTTGCGACCTGCACGGTGATAAACGGAAGCTGCTGGGCGCGAAGAGCCGTCTCGCGAGCGTTGCGGGGGCTGTAGCCTGCGTAGAGGTTGCCGAAGGAAATCGGCACCACCAGGCAATCGCCCCCTGCTTTGCTTTCCGTCATCTGGAGTCGTCCTCGGACGCGCTTTTCGATACGGATGTAGTTGGGACCCAGCTCGCCTTTGCGACAGTTGTAGAACTTCCGCTGCTTGTCGATGAGACCGAGCAGCTGTTCGACAACCTGTCCGTAGCCAGCCCCGTAGGGGTCCTGGATGCTGAAGATGCGACCGAGAGCCGAGACTTTGGGGACGATGGCGAAGCTATCGAAACCCTTAGGAACGGCAATCTCAGGCGCCTGCGTGGGCAGGGTCAGTCCAGGAAGGAGGTTACCCAGTCGCTGGAGTTGTTCCGAGAAACTCGGAACTGTCCAACCCTTCGGCGGGTAGTAGTAGCTCTGCTTGGTCCGCTCATCCTCGTAAGGATTGGGACCTGCACCGCCGAGTTCCTGGAGAATCGGCACGAGGCGGCCCTGCAGCCCATCGCCGTTGGCGATGACCAGCTGGAGACCGTCTTTGTCGAGACCGCTCTTGCGAACGGCTGCCTCGACGAGTGTCTTGACCTGCGCAATCTGTCCGTCTGTTACAGGTGTAATCTGACTTGTCATCAGTTATCACCCTCCTTGCGTACAATGCTCGCCAGCATATTTGGCTCCTTTAAAGCCCTGCTAATTACCTTTATACCAGATAATCAAGAGGGCTCCAAGGAGCTTTTTTAATGTTCTTCAAGAATAACTAACGATTATACCATATGTCGGCTTATTTGTCAAGGGGCCTATTGATACGATATGATAACCTTATGAATTTATCCATCGGGATTATAGGTTTACCTAACGCTGGCCCTACTTCGTCCTTACTGAAAAAGGGACTGCGTCCTCTACTTTCAGTGCGGACTATGAAGGACTGCACTTCGTTTATTTCGACATATAAGCTTATGGAGAAAATACGATGAGTCTTAGTATCGGAATTATAGGTTTACCCAACGCTGGAAAATCAACTTTGTTTAATGCGCTGGTTAAAGGTTATCAAGCACCAGTGGCCGATTATCCTTTTACTACCATCAAACCTAATGTCGGCGTTGTTCAAATACCGGATGTTCGGCTGGACAAAATTGCTGAGGTTTTAAAGTTACCTAAAAAATTGCCGGCTACTGTTGAACTTGTTGATATTGCCGGTTTGGTGAAAAATGCGCACAAAGGCGAGGGGTTGGGCAACCAATTTTTAGGCGAAATTAGAAATGTGGCGGCTATTTTACACATTGTGCGAGGATTTGCCAATGATAAAATTGCTCACGTGGAAGGCAAAATTGACCCGCAAAATGATTTGGAAATTGTCAAAACAGAATTGGAATTGGCAGATATTGATAAAACGGATTCCGAACGAAGTGAGGGTGCTGCGAAGGCAGATTATTTACTTTCCAAAAAACCAGTCTTTTACGTCTGCAATGTGGACGAGAAGGACTTGAAAGATTTTTCGCCGCAAAAGTACAATTTGCCGGCCGACACCTTGCCGGTCTGCGCTAAATTGGAGGCGGAACTTTTAAATTTGAGCGAGAGCGATCAAAAAGAATATTTGGAATCGTTGGGGGTAAAACAGTCGGCTTTAATACGCGTAATTTTGGAGGCCTATAAAATTTTAAATCTTGTTACTTTTTATACATTACTGCCAGAGCAAGTGCAGGCCTGGCCAATTGCCAAAGGGACTTTAGCCCCGCAAGCCGCTGGCAAAATCCACGCGGATATGGAAAAGGGATTTATCGCTGCGGAAGTTATCACTTTTGAAAAATTAATTGCCGCTGGCTCCTGGCAGACGGCCAAAGAAAAAGGATGGATTGAAACAAAAGGACGCGACTGGCAAATGAAAGATGGTGATGTAGTATATTTTAAATTTTCATAAAAAAAGGAGAAGTTTAATATTTAACTTCTCCCAAGGCATGATTTTTGTTCTTCAAATTTAGCCACCAGCCCTTTATCTAAGTCATAATAAGTGTCCACATCATGCTGCCCCAAAACGGAAAGTTTGAAACGTTCTCTGGAGTCAAAATCATTGGCGCCCATAATCAAATCATCAAAAGGAATATCATTTTTCCAGAGCCAGTTTTTTGTAGCTTCCCGACAACAAGAAGGTCGACAAGTGACACAAATTATCTTATCTCCGTTTTCACGATGAGCGACTAAAGTGTCTTTACTTTCCTGCCGAACTTGGCAAAATTGGACAATGTAAGACGAAAGAAAATTGAATGGAAAAAAGTTACCAAAAGAAGCCATAAATCCCGAGGGAAGTCTATCAAATGGAGCAGGTAAAGTAGCAATCCAAGGGTCAAGGTCAAAGGCAATGGTTTTCAAGGTGCATTCCCCCTTCTCATCGTAGTGAATTTATGATAGCAAAAGATTGAATCTTTAACAAGCCCTTGATATTTTTTTTCACATCTGGTAACCTCTACTTGAGGTGAATAAGTGACATACGAAGTAACGCTTATTTTGAAAGAAGAAAAACCGGAAGAAGTCAAAAAGACAATTGAAGAAGTCCACGCCAAAGTGCTGTCTTTGGATTTCTGGCAAAAGAGAAAATTGGCCTACCGGATTAAAAAAGAAAGCTACGGCAGTTTTTTTGTCTGCAATTTGGAAATTGTGCCGGGAGATTTGCAAACTTTGGAAAAAAAGTTAAAATTAAATTTAAATATTCTGCGCTACATAATTTTAGTCAAGCCGAAAATTACTGCCAGACCAAAGGTTGAAAAAATTGAAAAAGTTGAAGAAGAATCCGGCTTCGTTAAAACTTCGGTGGACAGGTCAGTGGAAAAGACGACTGAACAACCAGCCGAGAAAATTGAAAAGGTTGAGAAGAAAGAAGTAAAAGAAGTTGAAAAACCAAAAGTCAAAAAAGCCGTTCAAAAAGAGGAGCATGTTAAACCGAAAAAAGAAATTAATTTAGAAAATGAAGAGGAACGCTTGAAAGCCCTTGATGAAAAATTAAAGAAAATATTAGAGGAGTAACGGGAGGTCGAAATGTTTAGTTTAAACCGCGCTCAAATCATTGGCAATTTAACTAGGGATCCGGATTTGCGGGTCATTCCTTCTGGCCAGTCGGTCGCTAATTTCGCCGTTGCCACCAACCGCCGCTGGACAGACAAAAGCGGCAACCAGCAGGAAGATACCCAATTTCACGAAATTGTCGCTTGGGGCAAACTGGGGGAAATAGCCCAAAAACTGTTATCCAAAGGCAAAAAGGTTTATGTTGAAGGCCGCTTACAAACCAGAAGCTGGGAAGCTCAAGATGGTGCCAAGAGGCAACGCACGGAAATTGTAGCGGACAATATCATTGCTTTATCGCCTAAAGAGCCGACTTCAGAAGCGCTGGAGAAAAGCTTCGAGAGCGAAGAGACGGCCGTCAAAGAAGAAAAAGCGCCTGAAGAATTCCCGATTAAAGAGCCAGCCAAATCAAAAGACAAAAAAGCCGCAGAGCAAAATGAGGAAGAAGTAGATTTGGAAGATATTCCATTTTAAATTGGAGAAAATAAATGCAATTTGGCAGAGCAAAATTTTGTTATTTTTGCCGTAAAAAAATAGAAGACATTGACTTCAAGGACGTTGCCACCCTGCAGCGTTATTTGACTATTTGGAGTAAGGTTAAAGGCGCTAAAGAAAGCGGCGCCTGCGCCAAACATCAGCGCCGATTAACTAAATCTATTAAACGCGCCCGCTTTATGGCGCTGCTGCCTTATTCCTCAAGATAATATTTTCAAGTGATGTGGGAGGGGGATATGCAAATTTTAGCCTCTCATCTAATTTCACTTCCCGTTGCCGCCATTGCCAATCAAAGCAAAATTGGCGAGCTTAAAAGTGTTGTTTTTGACCCGGAAAACGGCAAAGTTTTGGGATTTTTAATCAAACAGTCAATTTTCCATAAAAATAAGCTACTGTCTTTGAGCGATATTTTAAGTTTAGATGAGTCGGGCGCGGTGGTGCGTAATCAGGATGATTTGGTGGACATTTCAGAAGTAGTCAGGATTGATAAATTATTGAAGAAAAATATTCCCATTTTGGGCCAACGCGCCAAGACCGAAAGCGGCAAAAACCTGGGTCTGGTTGATGATATTTTAATTGATACTTCAACTCTTTGCATCACTAAATTTTATTTAAAAAGTTTGCTGCAGGACAAAATTTTGCCTTATGAAAAAGTTTACCAAATTACTTCTAAAGCGGTCGTCTTTCAAGATGATGTGACAGAAGGCAAAACCGTTGCTGAAGGAATTATGGCTTAAATGAATCTTATAAAACTTCAAAATGTCTCTAAAATTTATCAGCACGGTAAATTAGAAATGGTCGCTTTAAAAGATATAACCATCACTGTCCAAAAAGGACAATTTTTAGCCATTATGGGGCCTTCAGGCAGCGGCAAATCGACTTTAATGCATATTATTGGTCTTTTAGACAGACCCACCTCTGGCAGTTATTTTTTAGAAGGAAAAGAAATCTCACTTAGAACTTCAGATAAAGTTTTAGCTCGTCTTCGGCAGGAAAAATTTGGCTTTGTTTTTCAAACTTTCAATCTTTTGCCTAGATTACGGGCGCTAGATCAAGTGATATTACCGACTATTTATGCCCGTGCCAAAAATCGCTGGCAGAAAGCAGAAAAAGTTTTAGAAAAAGTAGGACTGAAAGAACGTATAAATCATTGTCCCTCGGAACTGTCAGGAGGAGAACAACAGCGAGTAGCTATTGCCCGGGCGCTGGTCAACAGTCCAGAGATTATTTTGGCTGATGAGCCCACAGGTAATTTGGATAGCAAATCTGGCGAGGAGATTTTGAAAATTTTAATAGAATTAAACAAAGAGGGGAAAACGGTTATCTTAGTTACCCACGATCCTAATTTGGCCAATCAAGCCGAGAGAATAATTAAATTGAAAGATGGGAGAATAGTGTGATTGGGGAAGTTTTTAAAATGGCTTTGTATTCCATCTGGAATAATAAAGCTAGAAGTTTTTTAACTATGCTGGGGGTAATCATCGGTATTGCCTCTGTCGCGACCTTGATGGCTATTGGCGAGGGACTCAAGCAAGATGTTTCTAAAACTGTCAAAGATTTAGGTTCCAACATTGTAATTGTTTTATCCGGCGATATTCCCATCGGAGAAGGTCAAGGTATGACATCAATGGGCAATCCGGCCTCTTTAATTTCCGGCGATATTTTGAAATACCAGGATGTTGAGGAAATTAGAAAAATTGAGGGCGTGGAGGCGGTTTCCCCCATGGCCATGGTGCCGGGTTCTTTCAAAAAAGACGGCAAAGTTTCCACTCCAATTATTGCCGGGCTGGAGCCATCGATACGTAAAATTATGACTGGTTTCAAATTATCCCGGGGCCGCTTTATTGAAGATACTGACAAGGATAAAAATGTCGTGGTGGTGGGCGATAAAGTTAGAAAACAACTTTTTGACGATAGGGAAGACATTTTGGGCGAGAAAATAATGTTTGATAAAACAGAATTTGAGATCATCGGTCAACTTTCTCCTCCTACATCTTCTTCTCTTTTCTCCTCTGATTTTGAAACCCTTTCCGCCATTCCTTTCCAGCAGGCCAAAAAATTCACTCAAAATCAGGAAAAGATTCTGCGTATTGGCATCAAAGTCAATGATAGTTATAAGGTTGATGATATTGTGCCCAAAATTAAGGAAAATATGCTTTTACGCCACCCCAAAGAGGATTTTACTGTTGTCACTCAAGAAGACCTCCTGGGTATGCTTAACACTATTGTCAATCTTTTAACGACAGCTGTGGCTGCCATTGCCTCTATTTCATTAATTGTTGGTGGTATCGGCATAATGAATATAATGTTAGTTTCGGTCACCGAAAGAACGCGCGAAATTGGTTTAAGAAAAGCAGTTGGCGCCACATCTGGAGCAATTCTATGGCAGTTTTTAATCGAAGCGGTGGCTATCTCACTTTTGGGGGGCACAATTGGAATTTTGTTTTCTTTCCTCGGCACTTCAATAGTGGCGGCTAAAACCGCTATAAAACCAGAGGTCACTTTATCTGCTATTTTACTAGCCGCTGGTGTTTGTATTGGAGTTGGAATTATTTTTGGTCTTGCTCCAGCTATCCGGGCTGCCCGCAAAGACCCAATTGAAGCGTTAAGGTACGAATAAATAAAACTCAAAACTTAAAACGAAAAACTCAAAACCACAACTTAAAAGTTAAAACTATTTTTCTCTTTTTCAGTCATAAACTTTCTGCCTTCGCAGCACTGTCGCCTTTGGCGACAAAGTGATTTTTGAATTATATATTAGTACTCAGGTGAATATTCAGATGGATATGACGGTGTCTTAGATTTATCCTCGGGCTTCTCAAGATCGGTCACCGCTGCTTCAGTAGTTAAAATCATTCCCGCGGCTGAAACCGCGTTTTGCATGGCGCTTCTGGTAACTTTCAAAGGGTCAATAATGCCGGCTTTAATCATATCAACAAACTCATCGGCTTGGGCGTCGTAGCCAACGCCTTTGTCTCTGCGTTTAACTTCTTCAATAATCACAGCGCCGTCTTTGCCTGCGTTTTGGGCGATTTGGCGCATTGGCTCTTCTAAAGCTCTTTTCAAAATGGCAAGGCCGACTTTTTCGTCGCCTGACGCCACCACCTGCTCTAAAACTTTAATGACGTCCACCAGCGCCACGCCGCCGCCGGGCACAATACCTTCTTCAACGGCCGCGCCTGTAGCGGCCACCGCGTCTTCAATGCGATGCTGACGCTCTTTCTGCTCAACTTCCGTGGCGGCACCGACTTTGATGATGCCCACTCCGCCAGCAAGTTTGGCCAATCTTTCCTGCAATTTTTCTCGGTCATAGTCGGAAGTGGTTTTGGCAATTTCCGCTTTGATTTGGGCAATTCTGGATTTGATGGCTGACTCCTTGCCCTTGCCTTCAATGATGGTGGTTTTGTCTTTATCAGCCATCACCTTGCGCGCCTGCCCCAGCGTCTCCATATCAATATCTTTTAATTCCACGCCTAACTCTTCAGATACAACTTGGCCGCCGGTCAAAACGGCAATATCCTGCAGCATTTCTTTGCGACTGTCGCCGAAACCGGGCGCCTTAACAGCCAAAACATTAATAATGCCACGTAATTTATTCAACACCAAAGTGGCCAGCGCCTCGCCGTCAATATCCTCGGCCAAAATGACAATGTCTTTTTTGCCAGAAGTAGCCATTTTTTCCAACAGCGGCACAATATCAGTGGCGGCGGAGATTTTTTTATCGGTTAATAAAATGTAAGGATTTTCTAAAACCGCATCCAGCCGCTGGGTGTCGGTCATCATGTAGGGTGAAATATAGCCCTGGTCAAACTGCATGCCTTCAACCACTTCTTTTTGTAAACCTAAGGTCTGTGATTCTTCAACAGTAATTACCCCATCGCGGCCGACTAAATCCATAATTTCGGAGATTAGTTTGCCTACCTCAACGTCACCGGCTGAAATGGAAGCCACCTGGGCAATTTCTTCTTTGCCGGCTAATTCTTTAGCATTTTCTTTAAGCGCTTTGACGACCGCTTGCGCGCCTTTGTCCAAACCTTTTTTAATTTCCAAAGGACTGGCGCCGGCCGTCACATTTTTCAATCCTTCATTGATAATAATTTGGGCAAGCAAAGAAGCAGTAGTTGTGCCGTCACCGGCCACATCATTGGTTTTTTCAGCTACTTCTTTGACTAGTTGCGCGCCCAAATTTTCAAATTTGCCCTCGAGCTCAATTTCTTTAGCGATGGTCACGCCATCATTGGTAATGGTTGGCGTACCAAAACCTTTGTCTAAAACAACATTTCTGCCTTTTGGACCTAAGGTTACTCGAACAGCGTCTGCCAAAAGATTAACGCCTTTTTTTAGGCGGTTTCTGGCTTCTTCTGAAAACAAAATTTGTTTGGCCATAAATCCTCGCTTTCGCTCGTCAAAATCAAAAATCAAATCTCAAAAATCAAAAAGAATACTTTTGGTCCATTTTGAATTTTAATTTGTCATTTTGCATTTTGACTTTTAAATTTTGAATTTGCGATTATTCGATAATCGCTAATATATCTTCTTCTTCCAAGATTTTTAATTCTTCACCATCAACTTTAATTTCTTCGCCGCCGTATTGCTTGAAAAGTACTTTATCGCCGGCTTTGACAGACAGCGGCACTCTCTTGTCATTTTCCCATTTGCCTTCGCCCACAGCTATTACTTTGCCTTCCTGGGGCTTTTCTTTGGCGCTTGCCGGCAAAAGAATGCCGGATTTGGTCTCTTTCTCGGTTAACGGTTTGATTAAAACATTTTTGCCAAGCGGTTTGATGTGCATTTTGCCTCCGATTTTAAAAACTTTAACTTTTGGTGGTTAAAGTGGCAGTAGAACGGAAGGGGGAACCGTCTACCACCACATTTCAAAATAACATTTTTTACCAATTTCTGTCAAGACCTTATTATAAAACTTAAATTGAAATAAGTCAATATTTTTAGGCCAATGTTTTCATTTTGGTATTTTTGAGTTCAATATTTTTTGTCTTTGAGAGCCATCGCCGCAAAATTTCCTGCCGCTGGCTGAAGTGGTGCAGTTCAACCATTTTGTCATCTGCCCGGATGTTAGCGCCGGGTCGGCGTGCCTCCGGCAAGGAATAGATGCGCCAAATTTGCAGTTTGCCCGAAATGACATTAAAAATTGTGCCCCAGATGCCTCCTAACAACCATTCAAACAAATTGCGCCAGTCGCGCAAAATTTTGGAGTCGGCCACCAAATCTGCAATTAAATTGCTTCTTAATTTTAACTTGAAATTGGGGATATTGTCTGCCACCCAAGCGTTCGCCTGCCAGAATTTGAAAAAATTGGAAAAACTGTAAAGCGGCCGGGCCCAAGCAATCCAATATGGCGTTAAAATATCCAAACCAATCAGTTTTGTTTTTTGGATATTCAAGCCGTTTTCCACCAGATAGTAGCCCAGACAAATTTTATCACACTTTTTATGCTTGCTTTTGCGCAAACCCAGCACAAAAATTGTGGCAATAACCAACAGCCGGCAAAGCCAAAGCCGGTTTTTGGCGCTGACAATTAACAGGTCAATGTCGCTTGACGGTTTGGCATTATCCAACGCCAAAGATTGGATGACAAAAATGCCGCGCAAAAATGGCACCCACTGCAAATCTTTGACCGCCCGTTTGGCAATTTGCAATTTTTTACTGGAAATTTGGCGGCGGCGCAGATGCAAAGGAATAATTTTTTTTCTTCTTTTAAAGGCAAAAAAACCATTTTGCTCGACGATTATTTCTTCATTAAGCAAGAGCCTTACAGCTTGTTTAATTTCGTCGTTACGGGCGGTTGCGCGCCAAAGATAAATCTCCAGCTCCTCCAAGGTCAGCGGTCTGTCAAAAAGGTCAAAGAAAGCAAGGGTGGACAGGATTGATTGACAAATTTCTTGCTTAATCATTTGGTTTGATTATACATTAAAGTTGAATTTTTTTCAGATAAACTTTAAAATAAAAATAAGATGAAAAGATTATTTTCCGGTATTCAGCCGACAGGTAATATCCATATCGGCAACTATTTGGGGGCAATTAGCCGCTGGGCAGGGATGCAGCAGGAGTTTGACAGCATTTTTTGCATTGTTGATTTGCACGCCATAACCGTGCCGCAAGATCCAAAAACATTGCGGGCTAAGATTTTGGAAATGGCCGGCTTACTTTTGGCTGCCGGCATCAACGCGGAAAAATCACTTATTTTTGTCCAGTCGCAGGTTTGCGCTCACTGCCAGTTGGCTTGGATATTAAACTGCACAACGCCAATGGGCTGGATGCAGCGAATGACGCAGTTTAAGGAAAAATCAGTCAAATTAAAAGAGAAAGTCAGCGTTGGTCTGTTTGATTATCCGATTTTAATGGCCGCTGATATTTTGCTTTATGACACGGATGTGGTGCCGGTGGGCGAAGATCAAAAACAGCACGTGGAGCTGGCGCGCAACATTGCTGAAAAATTTAACAGTTTGTACGGCCAGACCTTCCAATTGCCAGAGCCGCTAATTGCGCCGGTGGGCGGCCGGATTATGGCCTTGGATGAGCCGACTAAAAAAATGAGCAAAAGTGACGAGAGTCCAGACAGTGTTATCGGCATCTTGGATTCGCCTGATGACATTGCCCGCAAAATTACCAAAGCCACCACTGATTCTCAAACTGCAATCAAATTTGATGCGTCACGGCCCGGCATTTACAATCTGCTGGTCATTTATGAATTGTTCAGCGGTATGGCAAGAGAGAACATTGAGCAAAAATTTGCCAGCTCAAATTACAGCCAATTTAAAAAAGATTTAGCTTCTTTGCTGGCCACTAAATTAAAACCATTTCAAGAACAATTTCAAAAAATAAGTGCTGATAAAAGTTATATTAGCTCTATTTTAGATAAAGGCGCCCAAAAAGCCAGACCGCTGGCAGAGCGCACTTTATTGGATGTTAAACAAAAAATAGGACTGTATTAGCTACACGTTTGGTATGGAACTTTTTGGTCTGCCTTCTAAATTTTTGGCGATCTCATCAATTCCCTGATCAAGGGTATATTTTGGCACATAACCAAGTGCTTTCTGGATTTTGGTCAAATCAGCCAGATGGTGTCTGGCCGTCCATTTAAGCGGGCTTTTAATGTGTTTATGCTTGATATTTTTGCCCAAACGCTGGTTGATCTTTTCAAGTATTTCATGAAGATTGTAATTTTTTGATGTGCCTACATTAAAAATCGTATGGCCAAATTTTTTGGGCGTTTCAACCGCCAGCTGGACAGCCGCGCAAACATCCGCGACATTGGTCAAATCCCTTTCTTGTAAACCATCACCATAAACTATTGGTATTTTATCAAGCCAAATATTCCATAAAAACTGGCTAACTAAGTTGGCATAACGAGTTTTGTGTTCTTCTTTTGGACCATAAACGCTCAAAAATCGAAAGCCAATAATTTCTGTTCCATACTCACGGTTGTAGACGTTGGCCAAATGCTCCATAGAATGCTTAGCCACTGAATAAAAATTTGGCGGGATAACGTGTTGATCCTCGGTAAATGGCGTTGGATTATCGCCATAAATTGAAGAAGTGGAGGCAAACAGAACTTTTTTGACTTTTGTTTTACGAGCAAAATCAAGAACATTGATAAAGCCCAAAATATTGTTGCTCATAGCAGCTTTCAAATCTTCTTGAAACATAAATGTGCAAGAAGCGCCGGCCAAATGAACAATATAATCATATTTGCCCGGCAGATTTTCTAAATCTTTTATTTTTTCCACATCGCCTTTAATAAATTTAACTTTAGGCGTTAAATTTTCTTTTTTGCCAAGTGACAGATTATCAAAAGCACTAACATTATAGCCACTTTGGTAAATGCGGTTGCAAAGATTAGAACCGATAAAACCACATCCTCCTGTAATAAGCACATTTTTAGACATAGCTTCTCCAAACTGATAAATTACAAGTTTCAGCCCGCCCCGCTACCCGACGCACCCCGATGGAACATCGGGGTAAGAAATGGTGTGGGGTAAAACCGGCCCCGCCGGTGATAAGAATTTTTTTTCTCACTTCGTTTTGCATTATTTACTCATTTTCTTGGAAATTTCAATAATCTCTTTTTGCTTTTTACTAAGTAATGTTTTATCAGTTGATTCAATATTGAGCTTTAAAACTGGCTCCGTGTTGGAAGAACGAAGGTTAAAACGCCAATTGGGATATTCCACTGTTAAGCCATCTGTGTCGTTTTGTTGACCGTCAATATATTTAGCTTTGAGCGCAGAGATTATTTTTTCGCCGTTTGGGGAGGCAATTTTAATCTCATCGATCATAAAAAACTTTTTTCTCAAGTCGGCTAAAAGCTTAGACAATTTTTGATTTTTATCGGATAAGAGTTTTAAAACCATTAAAAATGGAATAATACCGTTGTCGGAATAGAAATTGTCGCGGAAGAAATAATGGGCAGTCATCTCCGCGGCCATAAAAGCATTTTGTTTGCGCAATTGCTGTTGCATAAAGATCCGTCCGGATTTAACAAGTGACAATTTAATACCGTATTTTTGAGCCATTTGGACAATTGGATAAATCGCACGCAGATCAATAATTACTTTAGCGCCAGGTTTCTCTTTGGCAATATATTCCATCAAAATAGCGGTCACAAATGGTGCGGGCACAAATTCGCCCTTTTCATCAAAAAAGAAACATCGATCGCCATCGCCGTCCCAAGAAACGCCAAAATCAGCTTGATGAGTTTTAATAATGGCAATTGTATCGGCTCTTCTTTGGGGCAAAAGCGGATTGGGTTCACCTTTTCTAAGTTTTGGATCTGGCTTTTTATCAATCCAAATCATTTGAAGTGGTAAATCTTTAACAACCTGCTCAATGACCGGCCCCATCGCGCCATTTAAGGTGTTAAAAACCACTTTAAAAGGTTTAATTTTTGCCAACTTAACAAAAGAAAGAACAAATTTTTTATAGTCGGCAAAAATATCTAAACTTGTCAATTTACCTTTTTTATAAACTTTGCGAAATTTGCCTTTTTGGATAATGGCTTTAACATCTAACAGCCCTGAATTGCCGGTGACTGGAATAGCTTGCTTTCTAACAAATTTGAAGCCGCCGTACTCTGGTGCGTTGTGCGAGGCAGAAACAGCGATGCCGCCATCAAAACCGAAATGGCCAACCGCAAAAAAGAGCATATCTGTGGTAACTTGGCCAATTTGACAGACATCAACGCCCTGTTCAAGTAAACCTCGAATAAGTTCTTTTTCCATTGTGGCTGACTGGGCACGGACATCGCGGCCGACAATTACTTTTTTGGGTTTCAAAAAATCAGCATAGGCCCGACCTAAAAGATAAGCGACCTTTTCATTTACCTGTGTCGGATAAACCCCGCGAATATCATAAGCCTTAAAAATTGAATTAATAATTTTCATAGATAAAGATATTTCCCTTGTTCTTTAATTTTATCCAATAATTGTTTGAGTTCTTGAGCTTTATCTTTGGCGGCAACCAGCGTCACATCAGGCGAATCAACAATAATAACATCTTTCAGCCCTAAAGTCGCCACTAATTTATCATGAGCATAAATTAAACAATTTTGGCTGCCATGGTCAATATGATGGCCTTTGATAATCATGCCGGATTTAAATGTTTCCGATAAAATATCATGCACCGAAGCCCAGTTGCCAACATCCGACCACTCCAAATCCGACGGAATAACAAAAACATTTTTGACAAAACCTTTTTTTTGGATAATAGCGATTTCGAATTGCTCGGATTCGAAACGGGCAAAAAGCTCGGCGATTTTTTTGTTTTGAGGCTCTTTTTGAGTTAGTTCCTGTTTTATTTTATCCAATAGCTGCTTCATGCGGGGTTGGTATTTGCCAAACCAAGCCAGACAATCAGAAGCGCGAAAACAGTAATAACACGCGTTCCAAAGATATCTCCATGATTTAATATATTGCTGAGCAGTTGGTAAATCTGGTTTTTCCACAAAAGTATCAACTTGAAAAAGTTGGTGGCCATCGCTTTCTTTTAATTGTTTGCCCATTTTAATATAGCCCAAACCAGTTTCGGGCCGGCGAGGATTGATACCAATAGTTATTAAATGATTAGGATTTAAACTTGTGGCCTTGAAAGCAGCTTTGAGGGCTGCAGCAAATTCCTCGGGATTTTGGATAACATGGTCGGAAGCGATAGTAGTAATAATTGCCTTGGGATTGCGCATTAATATTTTGGTAGCGACAAAACCAATAGCTGGGGCAGTATTTTTTGAAGTTGGCTCAATAATAAATTGGGATTCTGGCAGTTCTGCCAACTGCTTTATAACTTCATCTTTATAAACCGCAGCGGTAGCCACAAAAATTTGACTCGGGTTTAATACCCGCTTAAGACGCAGGTAAGTCTCCTGCAAAAGAGTCTTCTCGCCAGTTAAAGCGTGAAATTGTTTTGGTCGGCTAATTCGGCTCATTGGCCACAATCGTTTGCCCGAACCGCCAGCCATTAAAACGGCATAGTAATTACTGTTAATTATATTGTGAGATTTGGAAATTTGAGTTTTTTGCTCCATTATTATCCTTAAATTAAAATTAGTATTTTTATTATAGCGCCTATCGGACGATATATTAAATTATTAAATTTATTATAGCGCCGAATACTGCGCTTTATTAAATTACTAAATTTATTATAGCGTTGAATACTACGCTTTATTAAATTATTAAATTTATTATAGCAAAGATTATTGAAAAGGTGAAGGGGTAAGTTTAGTTTGTTGGCGCTGGTTGTTCAACTGGGGCCGGTTGGGCGGGAGCTGGCTGTTGGTCGGCTGGCGGATTTTCTGCCGGCACTGGTTCAGCTACTGGACCAGTGCCCCGTTTGAATTTTGCCCGCCAAGGCACGTATTTGGAAACAAAAGTTTTTTTATGGAGGATTTGGCCATTTTTGGTGACAGTCCAGTTAAAGGAGGCTGTGGCGCCGGCGACTGCTCTTTCAACTTGTCGGACTTCACCGGCTGGCAAAGAGGGGTCATCAATATACACTGGCTCGCCGGGTGAACGATAGTCATATATAGATGGGCCTTGAACTTCCACGTTTCGGCCATCTTTGGTGCCGAAGAACTGAAAAGTCAAGTTTGTTCCCTCAAGTTTAGTGTGGATGAGAATATAATCGGCTGTGTCATTTTTAAATTTTAAATCCGGCGCCGGGTCATAAATCGTAGCGTCCATGCCCACCGGTGGCTCATAATATCTGACGCGAAAAGCGTGGGCAGTGCGCTCAACAATTTCCAAGCCGGCATAGATAGCCGCTCGAAACATCGTGGTTGAAACTTGGCAAAGCCCGCCGCCTGTTTCAGGGACTAATCTGTCTTCTTTAATAACCAATTCCGGCAAAAATCCTCTGGAGGCGGAAACTTCCCCTAAAATTTTCAAAAAAGAAAAAACTTCCCCTGGGGCAATTAAGACGCCTTCAAATAAATTGGCCCCCACTGTAATATTGTGAATTCGATTTGAGGGGCTACCTTTAAAAGAGGACGTTCCTTCGCCCATTAATTCTTCAATACCTAAGTTATTGATGCTGGTAAGGGTGATTTTGGGTTTGAGCACTTTGGTGGGCAAATTAATAGTTGTCTTTTTGGCGCTTCCTGACACTGCTTCAGACAATAAACTTAAGGTCTTATCCTTATCTAAAACCAAACCATCTTGCGAGGGCTGGAAAACGCCAACTTTGCCGTCTGTCACCCGTAATTTGGCGTCTACCGCCTCTAAATGTATGTCTTGCGCCAAGCTTTCAATATAACCTTTAATTTTGGCCGGGTCCACCCCTATTGTGATTAAAGAGATTGATTTTACAGCTTGCGCCGAAACCGCCTCGTTTTGAGAGGACTCGATTGCCTTTGACGGCGAAAGTTTAATCCACTTGGCAATATCGGCGGCAGAAACAGTGTAGTTGTGGTCATCAGATTTTAGAATAATGGTTTTATCAATAAAATTTTGGATTTGCGGCCAGGCGGCCTGGATATCTTTTTTGTAAATTTTAGGTTTGTCCACCGCAACGGTCAAACCAATTTTATTTTGTGGCAGAAGAGTACCAAAAATTTGGGCAATTTGTTGCTCAACCCCTTCGCGGTCATATTTTTTTCCATCTGCTTCAGAGAGAATTGCCAAACTTTCTGTTTTAAAAACAATGGATGCATCTTTGGCCGGCATATCAACTTCTTGGCTGATTTTATTTAAAAAATCAGTCAATGTTTTCGCTTGCAAGTTATAAACAGCCGCCAGCTGATGGTCTAAAAAAATGGATAAAAATTGTTCCTTGATACTCTCTAAAAATGAAGGCCGCCGGCCAATCGCATAGAGCGCATCTGCTGTTTTATCTAAATCATAGGTCAGGTTTAAATCTTGAGGATTCAACTGCCAGCTTTTATCATCCAAATTCAAAGTGATAACTTGCGCCGATTCTTTGGCAAAATTATCCTTCAAAATTTGTTTGGCCTCTTCTTTGGTCAGGCCGGCCAAAGACAAAGGGCCGATAAATGTGTTGGGATAAATTTTGTCGGAATAATAAAGACAAAATATAGCAAATGCCAAAATGATAAGTCCCACAAAAGCGCCGATTAATATGAGCGAGAATTTAAATTTATTCTTAAGTAATATCGCAACTTTTGCTTTGACCATTAACTTCCTTTAAAAATTTCATCCAACATGGCTTTAGCTAGATCCTTGGTTCTCTTGGTTTTTTGCTCTGCTGTTAAAAACTCCACATGCAGCACATCGCCTTCTTTGGCATCTTTGGGAAGAAATTTTTTGTAGATTTCCAATTTTTGTCCATGGCCAAAACTTAAAACAGCAACGCCGTTTTCAAAACGGTCAATCGCACAAATTAACGGTTCATGATTATTTTTTTTAGCCATTTTAGATTATAAATTGAACAATTAAAAGCGCAATGATGTTTAAAATTTTAATCATTGGGTTGATGGCCGGGCCGGCCGTGTCTTTGTAGGGGTCACCAACCGTGTCGCCGGTCACGGCGGCTTGGTGGGTAAAGGAGCCCTTGCCGCCCAATTTGCCCTCCTCAATGTATTTTTTGGCGTTGTCCCAGGCGGCGCCGCCGGAAGTCATAGAAATGGCGACAAAAATGCCGGTGATAATGGAGCCGACCAAAAGGCCACCCAGCGCTTCGGGACCAAGTAGCCAGCCAACTAAAATCGGCGAGAGTACCGGCAGCAGCGCCGGCAAAATCATTTCTTTCTGCGCCGCCGCCGTCACGATAGCTACACAACGGCTGTAATCAGGTTTGGCCGTGCCTTCCATAATGCCTTTGAGTTCTTTAAACTGGCGACGCACTTCCACCACCACCGCGCCGGCCGCTTTGCCGACAGCCGACATCGCTTTGGAGCCAAAATAGTAGGGCAAAAGACCGCCGATAAATAAGCCAACCAAAACATAAGGGTCGTTCAATTGAAAATTGAAAATTGAAAATTGAAAATTCTTTAATTCTTCTGTGTAGACGGAAAAAAGCACCAAGGCGGCCAGACCAGCTGAACCAATCGCGTAGCCCTTGGTCGTGGCTTTAGTAGTGTTGCCAACGGCGTCTAACAGATCCAAATTACTGCGCACTTGAGCGGGTAAATTAGCCATTTCACAAATGCCGGCGGCGTTGTCGGCAACCGGCCCGTAAGCATCAATAGCGATAATAATGCCCATCACCGAAAGCATGGCAAAAGCGGCCATTGCCACCCCAAAAATGCCGGCTAAAAGATAGGAAAAAATTACGCCGGCGCAAATGATTAAAACGGGCCCAGCCGTTGAAGACATAGAGACAGCCAATCCGGTAATAATGTTAGTGCCATGGCCGGTTTGTGAGGCCTGGGCGATAGACAAAACCGGTCGGTATTTTTTAGAAGTGAAATAGTCGGTAATTAAAACCAAAAGCCAAGTCACGGCCAAACCGATTAAAGCGGCATAAAATAAATTCGAGTTTGGTGAGATATCTTTATTTTTTAATATCCACCAAAAGCCAGCAGCCGACAAAATTGCCGAGACAATTAAACCCTTGTAAAATCCAAACATAATATTTTTGGCGCCTTGAGGAATACTAATAAACCATGAGCCGACAAGGCAAGCTAAAATAGCTATGGCGCCCAAACCAAGCGGCAAAGCAATCATCAGTTGTGTTTTGAAAATAATTTCTGCCAAAAGCATGGCGGCCACGGTGGTCACCACATAAGTTTCAAATAAATCGGCGGCCATGCCGGCGCAATCACCCACGTTGTCACCCACGTTGTCGGCAATCACCGCCGGGTTGCGCGGGTCGTCTTCGGGAATGCCCGCTTCAACTTTGCCAACTAAATCCGCGCCGACATCGGCGGCTTTGGTAAAAATGCCGCCGCCCAATCGGGCAAAAATGGAAATGAGCGAACCGCCGAAACCCAAGCCAACCAAGGCGTATAGGTTGTGGGTCCATTGATAAAACATTGTGACAGCCAGCAGTGCCAAGCCGGCCACCAAAAAGCCAGTTACCTGGCCCGATTTGGCGGCAATGAAAAAAGCTTTCTGCTGGCTGCCAACCGCCGCTTGCGCGCAGCGCACATTAGCTCTGGTGGCGACAGTCATGCCAATTGCGCCGGCTAAAGCCGATAAAAATCCGCCCAGCAAAAATCCCAAAGCAGTGATTAATCCTAACTTCCACCAAATAATCGCGGCTAAAACTATGGCGATGGCGGCTACAACTTGGTACTGTCTTTTAAGATAAGCCGAAGCGCCTTCCTGAATAGCTTTGGCTATCTCCTGCATTTTTGCGTTGCCGGCCGGTTGGCGCATAATCCAGAAAATTAGATAAAGACCATAAAGGATGCCAAGAGCCGAAGCACCCAAAGCAAACCAAAGAAAAGTTTTTTCCATTTTACTCCTTTAAAAACTTTTGCGGGATTTTGGATTTCCCCTTTAAAATTAAAATACCATATTATAAGATATTTTTAAACCAACTTTTCATATTAAGTGAGGACTGCAAAAAATACAAGATATCGTTTATGTTTATCTGTTGGTTAAAATTTTTTGATAAATATTAAGAGTTTCCTCTGCCGTTTTTTGGAAAGAATATTTTTTAACCTGCTTGAAGCCGCGGGCGATTAAGCTGTGGCGCAGGTTTTGATTTTCCAGCGCTTCTTTGATTTTGGCCGCCATATCTTCCGGTTTTTGGGGATTGAAATACAAGGCAGCGCTGCCCAAAATTTCCGGCATGCAGCTGGTGTTGGAGGCGCAGACAGGAGTGCCACAAGCCATCGCTTCTAAAGGCGGCAGGCCAAAACCCTCGTAAAATGAGGGAAAAATAAAAACAGATGCCGCCGAATACAAAGCCGGCAAATCGTCGTCAGCCACAAAACCGGGTAAAATAATGTCTTTTTTGTGCTTGCTGGCTTGGATTTTTTCAGCAATTTCGGGAAAATCGGGATTGGGCTTGCCCGCAATGACAAACTGCAAACTTTTATAGTATTTTTCATGTAAAATCTCGAAAGCGGCAATCGCCTGCAACAGCCCCTTGTGCGGCCGCCACTGCGAAACAAAAAGAATAAATGGTTTAGTGATGGCCATTTTTTGCTTAATTTTGTCCTGCTGGAATTTGCTCGCCGACCCAAATGTGTCAGAAGCACCCTCGTAAATAATAGCAATTTTATCTGAACTTGCACCATAATATTTAATAATATCTTCTTTGACGCAATGGCTGGCAGTGATGATTTTTTGACTTTTGACAATAGCTGTTTTAAGCACCTTAATGAAAGCCTGACGAAAGATTTTTGATTGCTGCCGGCGCAGCGCCGGATAAAAAACCATCGTCAAATCATGAATGGTCACCACAAATTTGCCTTGATAAAAAATAGGCAAATTAAAATTTAAAAAGTGCATCAAATCTAAATTATATTTTCTTAAAATAAAAGGCAGTTTTACTTGTTCGGCTAAAGAGTAATGGGGAATATCGGTTAAAATTTTTTTTAAATTGGGGGCTTCAAGGTTACATTCTGGTAGATCTTGTTTGGTCAAAAATAAAAAATATTGATTTTGGCTGTCAATTTTTAACATATTTTGCACTAATTGTTGGCTGTAGCGGCCAATGCCGCCGGTTTGTCGGCGGTAAAAACGACCGTCCAAGCCAATGTTCCAACTTTGAGCCATCTTTATTTTACTTGGTATATTTTTTAATTAAATCTTTAAAAGTATAATAGGCTGGCTTTTTATCGCCGAGCCACCACTGGCCATCCTGATATTTCAACTTAATTAAACCTAAGGATTTTTCATCGCTATCGATTTTATGGGATTCATCAGTCAGGCGGAAGACGAAAAGCCCGGAGAAGACACCGCTGTCATAAATGCGCGGGATAATGGTTTGTAAATACTGTACCTGCGCGTCTTCGCCATACAAGCTTCCTTTGAAAGCATTAACTTCTGTCAGCCAAAGTTCTTTTTTAAATGATTTTAATTTTTCCAAAAGATTATATTCTTGTCCATCGTTTTTAACTTTACTCAAATCCAAATTATCTTTCTGATCCCAGTCCCACCCCAGAATCTCAAATTGTAAACCATCACGGATGGCCATGTCAAAAAAACCGATGTGCAGCCAATGGCCATTGGCCACCCTTTTGGCGTGAGGGTCGGCCTTTTTAACACCGTCGGAAAAACCTTTCAGCCAGGCAATCTCCTTTTGATACAAGTCCAAATTATACGATTCCTCTGTCAGACCCGGCCAACTGGGGTTGACGACGTTGCCAGCCGGCTCGTTGCCTATTTGATAATAATTGATTTTCCCTTGGTAATGGCTCACTAATGCTACCGCATCATTGTAACCTATTTGGTAATAATTTTCTTTTTGAAAAAGATTTTGGTCCTGTGCCACAACCATAACTACCTTTAGATTCTTAGCTAAAATTGCATTGACAACTGTGTCCATATATTCATAATCATCAATCTTTATATAATCAGGCCAATCTATTCTTACAGCCGTAATACCCAAATTTTTGGCATCTTGTAAAAGCTGTTCCAAAACGCCTGCATCACGCACATTGGTCGGGGTCGTCATAATACCCACGCCCCAAATAAATTTGGGCGCTGGCGCATTGTAAGGGTCTTTTTGACTTAATTGCGTTTGACCGTTTTTTTTGCTGAAAAGATTGGCAATTTTGGCAAAAGTGATTTTTTTGGAAATAATCAGATTAGTAAGAATGCTTAAAACGAGAATTGTAACGACGAACCAAAAAATTTTTCTGTTCACCTATCCTCCTTTTCGTTACCCCGACCCCCACTAAGAGGGCTTCTCACCGAGCCAGAGGCTCTCTGAGCCGGTGGCCGCCCTCTTAGCTCCCCGACGTAACGTCGGGGAGGATCCCCTCGGACGGGGTAACTAATTATTTATTATTTTTTCTGAATTATCAAATGCCATAGCGATAAAAAACAGCGCCCAAAACAATACCGAAAGGTCATTTTTAAAATAAGGGGTGTCCACTAAACCATAAGCTAAAATAGCCACCATAGCACAGATAGCCGGCCAAAGAAAAACTTCTTTGCGGCTTTGAAAAAATAAATAGAGCAGCCAAAGGAAAGCAGCCAGGCCCAGCAGACCCAAATTGAGATAAAGCGCCAAATACAAATTATGCGGGCTGTAAGCTTTATCAATAATATAGAGTTGGTAGCCGGGCTTGTCTTGGAAATTGGCAATAAAATAATTTTGAAAATTGCCAAGGCCAATGCCAAAAATTGGGTGACTTTTGATTATTTGCCAAGACGATTGCCAAATTTCCCAACGGGTGTTATTGGAAGAGGCGACGCGGCCAGAATGGGCGGAAAAATCTGGCTTAGCTACCTGCCAGAGAAAAAATAAGGCCAAAACAACAATTATTGCCGCCGCAATTTTTACCAATTTTGCACTTTGGGTAAATTTACGTTGTAAAAGATAAAAAATTATCGCCAAAAGTCCGGCCAAAACGGCTAGGATTCCTCCCCGGCTGCCGGAGAAATAGATGGCACCAATCATAATAATTGCACCGCTAAAATAAAACCATTTTTTCCAGCCGGCCGCCGGCATAGCAATTCCCAAAGCCAAGACGGCCAGCGGTGCAAGATACAAAGCCAAAAAATTTGGCGAGGCATTTTCTTTGGGAAAAAGACCATAAATGCCCAAAACTCGGCCGTCCAAAGCGACTTGCCCTGAAATTTTTTGCCCAATTGCGTGCAAACCAACCAATAATCCTGCCGCAATTAGCCCCGTGTACAAGAGATTCAGTTTCGCTTTAAAATCTCCTCTTTGAAGTCGGTCAAACAAAACCAGCCCAAATAAAATCGGCAGAACTATCCAGCTTTTCAACTGCCCTAAAGCCACTCTTTTCTCTGGTGAAACCAAAATTCCTATTATTGCCGCAACTGTAAAAATAACTATCGGCAAGAGAATTTTTCCCGGCGGGATTTTGGCGTTTCTCATATAAATTGAACGGCCTAGCCACCAGAGAAATACAATAATAATTAAGATATCCAACAAGTTAATTGGCAGAAAACCAAGATTAAATCTGATTTGATATACGGGTAATAAAAACAAAATAAAAGACAAAAAATATGTCATTTGATTAAATTATATCATAGAAATTAAACATTTTTTGCTTTGGCAAATATCAAATTTTGCGTGACCACCAACAGACCCATTAGAACCCAAATTGCCAAAATGTAGATGGTGGAAAAGGTCACAAATTGGGCTAAAACGCCAACAAAAGCAGCCATCAGCCCCAACATTGTTGCTTTTAAGAAATTATCTTTCGTTTTGAAATAAGCCATAATTGACCGAACAAACAAAATGATAAAAATTAACATTAAAAATGTTATCCCTAAAATGCCGTTTTCCGCCAAAGTTTCCAGATATTGATTGTTAACGATTGGCCAGCCGGTGGGGGGAATTTGATTGGGATAGTTTTTCACGTAAGGACCGAAATTGCCTGCACCAATGCCGAGCAGAGAGTTTTCACGAAAGGCCGTAAAAGCTGAATCGGCTGCTTTTAATCTGGCCACTACGGATTCGCCCCGCGAAAAATCTTCAACTTTGGCATGGCCTAAAAATTCGTCCAGTGCCTTGGGCGCACTGTAGGACAAAAAAAGATAAACGGCGGCTGAAACAATCATCGCCACTGCCGCAAATTGGATGATATTTTTAACTGTGAATATTTTACGCGCTTGGAAAATGGCAAAAGTTAAAAAGAAAAATGCCAGCCCGAGATAGGCGCCCCGCGATAAAGTCAACACAAAAACTACTAAAAACAGCAAAATAAGAACAAACAGCCATGGCCTTTTGATAATTTTCACCTTTTGGAAAAAATAAGACAGCGTCAGTCCCAACGGAATAAACAAAAAATTAGCAAAATAAAGCGGTTCAAGCGAAGCGGCATGAGGCCGCGGGAAACCAAAAACTATTTTGTTATAACCCGATTTTAAGCCGGTTAAACTCAACGGCAGTCCTGCCAAATCGCCAAAAAACTGGTAAAGCGCAAAAATACTGACAATTAAAGAGGTCAAAAATAAAACTAAAACTGCCTTGCGCATTAACTCTTTTGAGCGGATTAAATTTACGATTAATATGTGGGCTAAAATGACAAAACCCAGAAAAACCACCACCATGGCGGCGCGTTTCAAATCACGGGCAAAAAGTAAAGTTGCCAAATTGACCAAAAAGAAAAATAAAATGGGCAGGGCGGCAGGATTTTTTTGAAAAATCATTTTGCGCTGAGCCAGCATCCAGCAAAGCCAAATTAAAAAAGTCAGCCCAATTAAAAAGTGGTTAATGCGGATATTAACCCCGCCAACTTCTACGGAAGGCATCCGTTCAAACGGCAGAAAAAATAATATCAGCAAAGCGCCAACTGAAGGATTTTTAATTAAGAAAATTGAGACCAGCAGCAAAAAGGGGATTCCCACGACGGCCGCCAGCGCCAGCGTATCGTAGCGCTGCTGCAGTGCGGGGATTACAAAAGCAAAAATAATCGAGACAATCGCAACCGCTAAAAATGGCAGGATTTTTTTAAACATTAAATTCTCTTTCCAAAGCGGCCAAGCAGACCGTCGCGAATGCCAAGATAAGCGCCGGCAACGCGCGGCCATTTGTCTTTTCTTGGCTTTAATATAGCACCAAAAAGATTGTGAAAGAAATTTTTACCGATTAAATTGGGTAAAAATATTAACCATTGCCACCAACGGCCGTGTTTTTTCATAAATAAAATTTTGTTGCGGCTGTCAAAATAAAGGTGGCGAAAAGTGCGCACGCCGAAACTGCCGCCGGCCTTGTGAAAGACGATGGCCTTAGGCACGTACAAAATTTTAAAGCCATACTTGAGAAACCGCCAGGATAAATCGGTGTCTTCGTTGTAAGCAAAAAATTTCTCATCAAACAAGCCGACTTTTTTTAGACAATCAGCTTTGAGCATCATGGCCGCGCCGGTGGCAAAATTAACCTCTCGAGAACTTTGTGAATCATCGCTTTTAACGTTGTGAATTGAGCCGCCGAGGATAAAAGAGATTTTGCCACCGGCGTACCAGAGGTTTTTGCCATCGGGGAAGAATATTTTGGGCACAGCGATGCCGGCTGAAAGATTTTTTTCTAAAGTTTCCTTTAAAATGCCTATCGTTGATTTGGCCACTTGGGTGTCATTATTTAAAACAAAAATGTAGTCAGCCCCCTTTGCCAAAGCATATTTAATGCCTACATTGTTGCCGGCGGCAAAACCTAAATTGCTTTTGTTTTGTAAAAAATGAAAATTATTATTTTGGGAAAATTGCTTTTGCAGTTTTAAAGCAGAACCTTCTGTTGAAGCGTTGTCAACCAAAACCACTTGAGAATTGCTCTCTTGCAATAAGCTTCGCAAACATTTTTGGGTATCTTGAAAATTATTCCAGGATAAAACAACGGTAAAAATTTTAGCCATTTTTCGCTAGCCCTTCAAAAACTTTCAAAGTTTCTTGAGCGGTTTTAGCCCAAGAAAATTTTTTAGCTTGATATAGCCCCTTTTGCGCAAGTGAGGTCTGTAATTGTTTGTTGCCAATTGTCTCAGTGATGGTTTTGGCCCAAACGGCAATATCTTCGGGCGGCAAAAGAATGCCGGCCTGGCCAACCACTTCGGGTAAAGAAGAAGTATTGGAGCAAATAACCGGCACACCGGCCGCCATTGCTTCCAGCGGCGGCAGGCCAAAACCCTCATATAGCGACGGAAAGACAAAAATTTCTGCCAAGTTATAAATTACAGGTAAATCTTTATCGTCAACATAGTCAAGAAAAATAACTTCATTTTTTAACTTAGCGGCGGCCTCAAAAATTCCTTGATAATTCCAACCTTTTTGGCCGGCGACGACAAGATGATAGTCCTTTTGCAATTTTGCCGGCAGTTGCAAAAAGGTCTTAAACAACATTGGTAAATTTTTGCGCGGCGACAGTGTCCCGACAGTCAAAATAAATTTTGCCGGCAAGTTGTATTTTTGAGAAATTTGCCGGCGCAATTTTTCATCTTTAATTGGCCGGAAATGAGCATCTGCGGCCAAGTGGGTCACCACAATTTTCTGTTTAGGTACGTTTAAAATCTTGATTAAATCTTTTTTGGTATGCTCGCTGATGACGATGATTTTGGCCGCTTTTTGGCAGGCGCTTTTGGTTTTCGCCCTGGCAAAAGCGCTTTGTTTGCCCCCTAAATGCGAAGGAAATTTAAAATAGGTCAAATCATAAATTGTTAAAACCTGCGGCTTTTTGCCCGCCCGTCCTAAATCAATAAAAGTCGGCGTAAAAATTACATCTTGTTTACCGCAAAATAAATCTGGAAAAGGCATAATTTTTTGATTCAAAAGAAATTCTTTCAGCCGGCCGGGCATTTTGATAATTTTAGTTTGCCAATTTAAAGCTTTGAATTGTTCAATTTTTCTCTTTTTTGTCCCATCTGGATCTTTGGCAAAAATAAAATACAGCAAATATTGATTTTTATGGTCAATTTTGGCCAGATTTTGAATTAAATTGTTTAAATATTTTGCGATGCCGGCTTTTTCGTTAACTGTTCGCGAAGCGTCAATGGCAATTTTCATTTTGCACCCTGATAAATCTTTTCATAAATTGAAATTGTTTTTAAAGCCGTCTTTTGCCAGGAAAATTTCCGCGCCTGCTGCAGCCCTTTTTGACGATAAAAAGAAGCGATATTTTCTTTACTTAAAATTTCGCCAATAGCTTTAATCCACAAACTAGCGTCATTAAGCGGCAAAAGGATGCCGCCCTCGCCAATGACCTCGGGCATTGATGAAGTATCGGAAGAAACAACCGGGCAGCCACAAGCCATCGCTTCTAAAGGCGGCAGGCCAAAACCCTCATACAACGAGGGAAAAACAAAAACGCTGGCTCCCGCGTATAAATAAGGCAGGTCTTCGTCCTGAACGTAGCCGGTAAAAATAACTTTTTGGTCCAAATTTAATTTTTGAACTAAATTAAACAAACCCTTATAATACCAGCCTTTTTTGCCGGTGATGACCAAATGAAAGTTGGGATTTGAACTCACAACTTTGGAAAAAACCTTCACTAAAAATTCTAAATTTTTGCGGGGTTCTAAGGTGCCCACGTGCAGCAGATACGGCTGGGTAATTTTGTAACGACGAAGGGCTTTTTCAATATCTTTCTTTTCATGGTTAGGATGAAATTTTTCCGACACGGCCAAATAGACAACTTCAATTTTATCCTCTGGTATTTTTAATATACCCATCAAATCTTTTTTAGTATTAACGCTGTCGGCAATAATCATATCCGCTTTGCGGTAGGAATAGGGCATCCATTTGGAAAAAAATAAACGCGAGGCGAGGGGTAAGTTTCGCGGGAAAAAAACTGCAATTAAATCATGGCAAGTCACCACTTTTTTGCCTGAATAAAAAACCGGCGTGGAAAAACAAGGTTGATGTAAAAGGTCAACTTTGGCCTTTTTGGCTAGGCGTGGCATTTGAAATTGATCCCAGACAAAACGGCGAGGCGTTGAGAGGTCGGCAATATCTTTAGGTTTTAGCAAAATATATTCGTTTTTTGGGTCATATTTTTTAAGATTTGAAACTAAATTTTCAACATAAAAACCAAACCCTGTTTTTTGCCCTGCGGTAGTTTGTATATCAATGGCGATGCGCATCACGCTCCTTTCGCTATTGATATAATTAATTCTTTAGAAATACCGCGGATTAAATACAAAGTTGTAAAATAAATAATTACAGCAGCCAAAAGCAAAACAAAAAGATTTAAAGAGGAAAAAAAGTATAAAAAAATGCCCATCACTGCAGAAGCGACAATAACCTTACCTAAAATTTTGATTTGCGGGGAAATTTTAATTAAGCTAAGAGCAACTTTGGCAGATAAAGTAGTAATTAAAATTTGGGTGGCGACGGAAACGATGGCAGCCGCCAAATAGCTGTAGTGAGGAATTAAAAATAAGTTAAGCCCAATGTTAAAAACGACGCAAACCACATTGGGCCAAATTAAATATCGCTGTTTGCCCATCGCGATAATTAAATAGCCGAACAGAGAAGAGATAAAGGAGATGCCTACCGCGAAAAGCAAAATTTGCAAAGTTGAAGAGGTGGTAATTGTCTGGCCTAAAAATGAGATTTTAGAAGCTGCAGCAAAGTTTGAGCCAACCACGAAATTCATAATTTTTTTAGCCAATAATACGCCAGCCACCACCAGCGGTAATGAAGTAATTACCATAAAATCAAATGATTTTTGAAAAGCCGATGGGAAACGTTCGTCGCCTTTAGCCGCATAATTAGACAGCACTGGAAAAGCGGCGCCCATAAACATTGAGGGTAGAGCCACTAAAATTTCTAAGATTTTGAAAGGCGCGCCGTAAATGCCGACATCGTCACTTGACTTGAAAACGGACAAAATAACAGAATCCATTTTAAAATAAATCATACCCAACACAATCAAAACGCCCATGGGCCAGGCAGCTGTAAAAATACTTTTCCAAATTTTTAAATCAAAAGCCGGACGAATTTTAACAAACTGTCTGGACAAAGTAAACGACACTATTAAGTTGATGAAACTGCCCAAGGAGTAACCGGCCAAAATAGCAATTAGACCGGCTTTAATGTGAATCAAATATAAAACCGAAGCCATAATTACCAGCCGACCAATAATGTCGGTTAACACTGCCTTGTCAACGCGTAAATTCGCCTGAAAAACGCCAACTAAGGTTTGGTTTAAGGTTAGCCAGAGCATATTGGTGGCCGCAATGCCAATGCTGAATTTGACCATCAGTGGGTAGGGGAAAACAAAACTGGTTAAAAAAGCCAATAGATAAATGCCGAGCGCCATGCAGGTTCTTAAAGTAAAAACATTGGACACTACCTTGACCACTTCATTCTGCGGCCGGCCGGTAGTCATCTCCCGCATCACCACCCAAAAAAAACCAAAATCAGCCAAAGTCGAGAAAAATGCCACAAAGGCAAATGCTATGGTGTATTGACCATAGCCGGAAATTCCTAAATAACGGGTTAAATAGCCGATAATTACCAAAGAAATCAAAGTCGTAGTGATCTTGCCGACCGCTTGAATACTGGTATTAAACGCAACTTTTCTAGTCATCGAAACAGCCATTTTTAATCCTTAAAGTTTGGCTAATATTTTATAAAAATAGTATTTTGCCGCCAGCCAAAAAGGTCTTTTTTTATCTTGCGCTCGTTTTGGATAACGGCAAAATTCTAAAAGTGGTTTGGCCACATTTGGCCAATAAAATCTTGATTTTATTTTTACAATATTTTTTTGACAGCTATTGTAAAACTTTTTATCTTGCAAAAGTTTTAAGATAGCGGTCGCCATTGCTCTGGCCTTTTCAAAATCAACGCTCAAGCCAATTTTTTCAGCTTCTACAAGGTTGGCGAAATAATCGCCTTTCGTTGTGACAATCGGTAGTTCCGCTTTTAAATAATCCAAATCTCTGGTGCGAAAAGCGTATTTTGTTTCTAAATTGTCAAAGTGGGCACAGATTCCCAAATAGGCGTTTTGGAAATAATTATCTCTTTCCTCATAAGCAATCCAGCCGGGTAAAAAATAGACAAAACGGTTGTAAAGTTGTAGCTTTTCGGCGAAAGTAATTGCTTTCTCTATCATATCCATCTTGGGTAGGGCGGGATTGGGATGTGTGCTACTTAAGAAAATCAGTTTGGCATCTTTTCTCTGTTTGATGACTTCTGCCATGGCTTTAATTGGCGTGATGGGGTCAAGCCAGTCATAAATTCCGCCGCCCCACAAAATGATTTTATCATTTTTGCCGATGCCTTTGATTTTATGGTAAATATTTTGCTTATTGTCTTTAATATTTTTTTGCAGACCGAAAGGAACGACACTGATTAAGTTTTGACCTCGCCCCATTTTGTCTAAATACATTTGCCACCAATCTCGCTGAATGTGACTGGCGCAAAGAAAGTAATCGCCGCTGGCCAACATGAGCTGCAGCTGGCTGGCAATTTGCGCAAGTTTGATTTTTCTTGTTAAAAGCGGAGTGTTTTTTAATCTTTCTTGCTGTTCAAAGATGATTGGGTCGTACAAATCAAAGATTAATATTTTGTGGTTGATTAAAGCGCTTTTGATCAATTTCAAAGATAAAATTGAAGCGACAACAATATCTGATTGCAAAATTTCTTTTTCTTGGTTGACGGCCGTCTTGCAACTAACCAGCTTGATCCCTTTGAGCTGAAAATTATCCTCCATTATAGGTGATGTTAGGGTAACTTGATAACCAGCACAAGCGGTTTCTTGCGCAAGATTTAAATAGCGAATACCTACTCCAGAAATTTTTCTGCCTAAAACATCATGACAGATAAATAAAATTTTATCGGCTTTATTTGCCATAACTGAAATCTCGTCTTCTAATCTTAGCACCAAATTGTAATTGCTTCAATAGATTATTGAGCTGGCTTGTAAATTTTAACTTTTGGGAAACCAGAGACACTTTGAAATTTATGATAATCAATCTCTGGCAGATTATCCCATGGCAAATCGGGATAAGGAATTTCAATTTCCTGGAAACTCTCTGGAATTTGTATCTCTGGCCAGTATTTTCTTTTAATAATCCAATCGGCGGTATAAGGACTGTGAGTCAGCTTAAAAACTGGGCTTTGCGGATTGGCAACTCTGTTGATAATCTTGGCGTCAGTGTAGAAAATAATTGATTCCTGCTCATAATTGGTTTCTAAAGTATCACCGGGCTGAATATTCTTCCTTAAAAATTTAACAATGCCGGATATTGGACCGATATAATTGTGGTTAATTTCATAAAGATAATCCTTTAGATATGATTGGGCGGCAATGGTTTTCTGTTTGCCGCCGGCACTTTTCAAAATCGGATTTAAAATTCCCAGCCAGCCCAAGGAAAAAATATTGGTAAAAATGAAAACTATGGCCACCAAAAAGGCGATTGCCGGGCTTTTTTGCCACAGCCATGACAAAATTAAAGCAAAAATCGTGGCAAATAAAGGCACAACATAAGTGATGTAGCGAAGCGATAAATAAGCGTCAGAACGGGCCAAAATAAAAGACATAAAAATCCAGCTGACTAAAATTGGAAAAATTAGCAGTGAAACCTTCCTTTTTAATTTGCCCTTTCGTTTTTTATCCGGCCAGATAAAAAATAACAGCGGCAGCAATATTAGCGGAAAAATATAATGAAATTGATTAAGGTACAAATAAATATTGCCTGCAACCATTTTCAAAGTCGGCTGCGCGTGCAAGCCGTTGTAGAAAAAGTAAAGCCAGGGCACGGTAAAAATTAGAAAAAATAAAGCGGCTATTATTAATTTTTTTAATCTTTCTTTGGAAAAATCATAAAGCAAAAAGAATAAGATTAAACTCAAAAACAAGGCACCGGCGGCATAAAAATTACTGTGAAAAAGTAAGATAGAAAATAAAGCCAGAGCAAAGATTCCTTTTTTTTCTTTAATAATTTTATCATAAAAATAGAGCACCAACAGGCCAAAAAGCGCGGCTAAAATGTAATATCGGCCCTGACGCGAGTAGAGCAAAAAAGGAACGGAAAGTGAAAGTAACAGCGAGGATAAAAGCGCCAAGCTTGAGTTTTGAAAAAGTCGTTTAACTAGTAGGTATAAGACAAAAATTGATAACACAGCGGCAAGAGCAAAAGGCAGACGGGCAGTGAAATTGTTGACACCAAAAATTTTAAAAGAACCGGCGGTAAGATAATCCTGCAACCAAGGGTGCCAGGCCCAAAAATAGGCATTGCCAATTTGCACGGTTTCGCTGCCGTTTTGCTGGGTGATTAAATTTTTACCATCCCAGGGCGAAGGATAGCCGTATTTTAAAATATTTCTAGCAATTACAGCCGTCTCTGCCTCATCATTCCAAAGCATTTGCTGCCCTAAATTTTTAAAGATTAAAAAACTGGCAATGGCCAAAATTACAATTAAAATTAGAATCTCAATTTTGTTTTTCTTCATGATATTCTAAATCGGCGTTGATTTGTTCAAGATCGTAAATTCTTTTACCCAAAATGATATTTTTCGCCGCCCACAGTCCTCCTAAAATTGAGTGATCCATATTATTATATTTATAGGTTCCATAGCGGCCTACAAGCTGGAGGTTTTCAAATCGCGAAAGATATTCTTGAATGATTTTCAACGGCTTTTGGTAGCCGATTTTATAAACCGGGTAGGCCTTACTTGTTCTGACGACGAAAGCATCAACTACATCTTCTATTGTAATAAAATTCATAACTTCTGTCAGGTCTTTCATCACCAATTTAATTAATTGGCTATCGTTTTTGCGCCAAACTTCATCATTTTCCTGGCACCACAATTCACAAACAAGCGAGCTTTGATTTTGATTTGCCACCATATATTTACTCCAATTTTTGGGCTCATGCAGTCGGCCCAACCCTGCGGCCGAGTCGTGGATATAGACCCAAGTATCGGATGTAATTTGCGGCCGGTCAATAATAATATGAACTGTGATTAGCGCGCGATAGGTCAATTTTTTTGAGGCATCAATTATTGCTTGCGGCGCGGCAGAAGTGAGAATTCGTATCAATTGGGTGAGAGGGATAGAGGAAATAAACTGGTCTGCGGCAATTTCGCGCGTCTTTATTGCGCCGCCTGTTTTTTCTTCAACTATTACACTTATAATCTTGCCATTTTTATGATTTACCTGTTTGACGGTCGTCATTAAAGCAATCTGGTTATTATGCTTTTTGATTTCTTCCGCTAATCTTTCGCAAATTCTACCAATCCCAAATTTTGGATATAAAAATTTATCAATTAAAGTTTTGGGCTTGCTTTTGGCTGGTATTAGCGCATTTCTGATGGCGCTGCTTAAAGATAATCCTTTGATTCTTTGGGCTGCCCACTGTGCGCCAATTTGCCGACAGGGAATGCCCCAAAGTTTTTCCGTGTAAGTTTTAAAAAAATAGCTGTATAAAACATAACCGAAATTAGCAATAGTCCAATCTTCAAAAGTTTTCAGCGGTTTAGGATTGAGGCGATATTTAATTCTGACCAAAAGATATGACAAGACTACTTTGGTGCTTTTCCAAAAACCCAAACCTTTCAGGACATTGCTAATTTTTATCGGATAGTCAAAATATCTGCCGTCAAAAAAAATTCGTGAGGTGCGATAGACCTCTATTAGCTGTCTACCCAGAAGTTTTTTAACAAGTTTGTCGAGTTCGTCAATTTTAGTAAACCAACGATGACCGCCTAAATCAAAACGAAAACCATTTTTCACAATGGTTTTAGAAATGCCGCCGACTTGATTTTGGGCTTCAAAAACTTTAACTTTGATATCATTTTTAGACAATTGATAAGCCGCCGACAAACCAGCGGGACCTGCCCCCATCACCACAACATTTTTACATGGTTTGTTTTTCATCTTCAACTTCTAAAAACGAAATAGACGCCTGCAATAATTAGAACAACGCCTGCTATCCTTACCGGTGAGATAGTTTCATGTAAAAAGGCCCAAGACAAAAATAAAATTAAAATATAGCCCAAAGAGAGCAAGGGATAAGCGATAGATAAATCAACTTTGGACAAAATCATCACCCAAAGGACAGACGACAAAACATAAAGAAACAAGCCAAGCAAAATCATTGGCGCGGTAAAGGCCTTGTATAAAAAAGTGGCAATTGGCATATTACTGTAAGAACCAATGTGGTTAATCGCTTGTTTTATCAGAAATTGACCAGCAACACCCAAGGGAATGTTGATTAAAATTAGTAAAAGACTAGACATTGTTCTCCTTCATATAATCCTTTAAAGCGCTTTGCCAAGAACGTGGTTTTATTTTAAACGTTTTTTGAAATTTATGCGTATTTAAAACAGTATAATTTGGCCGAGGCGCGCCGCCGGGCTTAATTTTAGACCATTGCTGAGTTGTTATCGGGATAATTTTGACGTTATTTTTATTTTTTAATTTTAAAATCTTTTGGGCAAACTGGAACCAAGAACAAGAACCTGAATTTGTAAAATGATAAAGTCCATATTTTTGTGTCAAAATAAGCTTGGATAGACCCCTGGCTAAATCCAAAGTGTAAGTTGGGCTACCAAACTGATCGGAAACTACATTAATCTCTTTTTTGGTTTTTGTTAAATTTAAAATGGTTTTGGGAAAATTCTTGCCTTCGCCGTAAAGCCAGGCAGTGCGGACAATGAAAAATTTTTTCAATATTTTTTGCACTTGCCTTTCGCCGGCTAATTTTGATTGGCCATAGATACCCAAAGGATTGGTTTTGCCTGCCTCAGAATAAGGCGTTTTCTTTCTGCCGTCGAAGACGTAATCAGTAGAAATATAAACCATCGCCGCGCTAATTTTTTTGGCTGCTGCCGCCACATTGGCCGCGCCGCCGCGGTTAACTTTGAAAGCCAATTTTTGATTCAACTCTGAACCATCAACATCGGTGTAGGCAGCGCAGTGAATAATAACTTGAGGGGAAATTTTTAAAATTTTTTTTAAAACCTCTTTTTTATCGGTAATATCCATCTGTTCTTTGTCAACAAAAAAAGAATCCTTTTCTGGTAAAACTTTTTTTAAAGCCCGGCCTAATTGTCCATTGCCGCCGGTAACTAATACTCGCATTTTTAAACTCCTTTTCAAACATACTCCTTATAAATCTGGCTGGCAAGACTGCGACTCAGTTTGTAGCTATTGCAATGTTGCAATAGTCCTAAGTAAGAGGACAGATTTTTTCGGTTGGCTCTTTTGAACATTCTTCTTTTAGTTTTGGTTCTCAAGAGCCGATAGTGGGGCAAAACTACATAACTCAAGAAATCAATTCCTTGTTTTAATTTTCGAATAATAATTTTATTAGGATGTACTTTAAGTTTTAACTTGTTGTTCAAAAAATGCTCTATAACCTCGATTAAAGATTTTAATTTCTCCAAATCACTGCCTAAAACCACAAAATCATCGCAATAGCACAGGTAATATTTTGCGCCAGAGGCGCATCCGCCTTTGGCGGAAATTTTCAGGTTGTGCTTAATAAATTTATCAAGTACATCAAGATAAATGTTGGCAAAAAGCTGGGAAGTTAAATTGCCGATTGGGATACCCCTATTAACTCTCTCTCTCTCTCTGGATTTCCAAAGCTCAAAATAATATTCCAAAGCAAATCCAGAGTATCTTTTTCGAAAACTTTTTTCTTAATCAGCTCAAACAAAATATGATGATCAACTGAATTAAAAAACTTCTTGATATCGCACTTTAACGCCCAACATTCGCCAATATAATTTTTCGATACCTTTCGAGTAAAACTTTCCAACCTATCAACCGCCTTATGTGTTCCCTTTTTATTCCAACAAGAATAAGAATCATAAATAAACCCTTTATCAAATATCGGATACAAAACTCTGTAAATTGCGTGGTGAACAATTCTATCCTTGACACAGGCCTTGTGAATATTTCTTACTTTTGGGTCAGTAATAAAAAATGAGGTATAATTTGAATGTCGGTAAGTTCTGTTTTTTAGTTCAAAATGCAAACTAAACAGATTATCTTCTAAATTCCGCTCAAAAATTTGGACATCTGATTTTTTACATTTACCCTTGCGAAATTCCTGCCAACTGGCAAATAAATTTTCTAAACTAATAATTTTACAAAAAAGATTATTATGCAAAATGAAATTCCTTTATTTCAAAAAATATATGACTTTTATAAACTATTTTATGCTTGCATTGATAATTTCTCCAAAAAATCTCGCGAAACTTTAGCGTCAAAAATAGAAAATACTATTATTGGGCTCTTAGAATCAGTCGCATCGGCTGCATATACCAACCAAAATGAAAAGTATAGTTCCATCCTGAATGCTTCTGCCAAAGTGGATTTTCTTAAAATTCTTTTCAGACTTTGTTACGAATTAAAAATTATTAACCAAAAGAAATACCTTCTGATGGAAGAAAAATCACAGGAAATCGGTCGTATGCTTGGCGGTTGGATTAAATCATTAAAAACATCAGACCGCTCATAAAACGGTCTGATGAGAAATTCCCACGGGACGCACAGCCCTGTTGTTCCAGTGATTATCGACATTGTTGTAGTTCACATCCGCAAGTCCACCGTTGTCAGAGTTACCACCATTGAGACGGTTTGAAGCGTCCTTGAAAATTTATTTGTTCTCGTCAATCAGCCACTGTCCCTTGATCACTCTTGGGGCTGTATTTTATTTGAAAGTACCCCGATAATTCGGAGATCTTTTCTAAAAACAGATAAGGAGTTTCTTTTCTTTAATGGCAATTCTTTGAAGCCTTGGCCGCAAAGTTTATAACCATTAAAAGGAATCAAGTATTATTCTTAAGCCATAGCCGAAGAAGCAAACTTGTTCCAAAAACATTTTATCAAAAAATGAGAAAATTACAAAAATGGCGGGGAACCTAATGCAGGTTCCCCGCCGAAAGATAGGGGTCCAAGAGACCAAAAGAACCAAAGGATCAAAAAGCCTAAGCGTCCAAAACTCCCACGGGACGCACAGCCCTGTAGCCCCAGTGATTATCGACATTGAAGTAGAACGCATCCGCAAGAAAACCGCCGCCAGAGCTACCACCAAAGAGACGGCTCGAAGCGCCCCTGAAAAACTCCTCGAACCAGACCCAAGTATTGGTCCGGCCGTCTTTTTTGCGGGGTATCCACATGTAAAGCTGTGGGATGACGTTGGCCTCGATGGTCTGCTCTAGGCGGAAGGTTACCCCTTCGAACTCCGGACGGGCCTCGAGCGCTGGTCTGATGTGTTCATCCCATTCTGAGGATGAGATGTTAAACCGACTGCTTGGCGGACCGGCGTCGGTGTGGGCAATTTTGCCTTCGGTACGAAGAGCTTCAATCACTCCACCAAGGAAGCCTTCGTCGTTGGCAAACATCTGTCGACCGCCATCGTAAGCCGGCTTGCAGCGGGTGTCGATGAGGACGGTGGTGCCTTCGAAGCGAACTTCTTTGACTATTTCCAACTCGCCAGCGACGTTACGGCGCTTGATGGAGCCGTCCGCCACCTTCTGCCAGAACCATGACTCGGGTTTGATCTTCCAGCCGGGAAATTTTGATCCATGCGTGAAGACAATCCTGGGTAAAAAGTGGGGCTTCAATCCCAGCTTGGCCCATTGCATGACGCGCTTTTCGCCAAACTGTTTCAGTGTTGCCGCAAACTGTGACAAGTCGAATGTCTCGTTGAAGAAAGCGCCGAGAGCATTATTCTCGGCTTGGACCAACTGATCAAGCCAGTTGATTTTCGAACGAATCAGCACATTCCGCAAACCTTCTGATAGTTGTGCTGAATGTCCAATCCAGAACAATGCATCTTCCTCAGAGAGATCATCGGGTAAAATTTCCGTAATCCTACCGATAATCCTTCTTTGGGTTTTTAAGGTGAGGGTGGTCCGAGACATTTCGGGTGTTCCTCCTTTGCGCCACCTGCCTGCCGATGAGGCGAGGTTCAGGAATTTACGCGCTTCTTGCTCTCCTTAGAGCTTATTTAATCAGGATAAAATAGCCGTTTCCCTGGCCAAATAAGCTCCAAGGAGTATTTTCAAGGTTCAATTCTAACACTAAAGTATAGCATAAATATGAGAAAAAGTCAAGAGAAAAAGATCTGTGATAGAGATTTGAGATAGAGACGAAAACGAGCGAGCCTGTAGCCGAAGCAAACCATGTTCCGCCAAAAGGCGGATAAACTCCGACAAGTCGACTGGTCCGCCGAAACTTTAGTGAAGGCAGAGACACGAGCAACGCCCGGGGAAAAACATTAATTTAGAACATTACGGCGATTGCGTGTTTGCGCGGCGCAGGCGAGCGATGGCTATTTGTTATAAATCTTTTCCGCTTCGGCTTTTAGTTTTTTCCACCAGGCCGGGTTTTGGCGATACCAAGCCACGGTTTGGGCAAAAAGTTTTTTAATATCTTTTGAGGGCCGCCAGCCCAACCGTTTTATTTTTTGTGCTGAAAGCCCGTAACGAAAGTCGTGTTGTGGCCGCGGGTCAGGTACAAACTCAATCCAATCCTTGGGGTCAATTTTCATCGCCTGGCACAAAATTTCGGCGACATCGCGGTTTCTGATTTCGGGCTTGTTGTTGGCCGCGATGTTATAAGCTTGCCCAATTTTGCCTTTTTTAATCAAAAGTTCTATCGCTCGGCAACAATCCTCTACATAAAGCCAGTCGCGCACCTGCAAACCCCTACCCCAAACCGGCATTTTTTTACCCAAAAATACATTAGTGATGTAGCGAGGCAGGGCTTTTTCTGGATGTTGGCGAGGACCAAAATTGTTGGTCGGCCGGACAACGATTACCGGTACTCCTTTTTTGGCATACTCACGAGCCAGTTTGTCGGCTTGGGCTTTAGATTTGGGATAATCGGATTTTAAATAGCGAAAGCGCCGGTCGGCATCATTTTCTTTAAAAAAGCCATTTTTGATAGAGCCGTAAATTTCATCGGAAGAGATATGAATGAATTTTGATAATTTCGTTTTGGTCGCTGCCTCCAAAAGCGTCCTTGTCCCCTTAACGTTGGTTTTGTAAAAAATTTCTGGGTGTTTTTCAGCCCGTGTGTTGTGGCTTTCAGCGGCAAAATGAACAACGATGTCAATATTCTTCAACAAATCATTCACAAGTTTTCTATTGCAAATATCGCCCTTGACAAATTCAATTTTTTTTAGCACTCCCTTTATATTGTCAGTGTCCCCGGCATAAGTCAAAGCATCGAGCACTACAATTTTGTCTTGGGGGTGCTTTTTGACCCAAAAGTGGACGAAGTTGCTCCCAATGAACCCCGCTCCGCCAGTAATTAGAATCTTTTGCATAGTGATTTTTTTAATTTTTTCAATTTTGCATTTTACATTATCATTTTGAGATTTGCATTTTGCACTTTGAATTATCGCCATTTATATCCAATCTCCGGGCTATTATAAGGCAAGCGTTCTTCGTCTGGGCTTTCGGCATTATACGGCTCTGTCGTATGATAAAAAAGCAAAACCGGCTCTTTTGACAAAACTTGATAGCCGTGGGCGATGCCTTTAGGAATCAGGACTAATTTATAATTATTTTCGCCGGCTAAAATAACTTGAGTTTTTTTAAAAGTCAGTGAATTTTTTCTTAAGTCATATAGGACTATTTTTGCTTTACCGGTAGCAACAAACCAGAGGTCATCTTGTTTGTGATGAAAATGAAAACCTTTGATTGTTCCTTGATAAGCGACCGTAAAAGTAGTTTGACCAAATTTTTGAAGTAGTTTATCGTCTTGACGTAAAACTTCAACGAGAAAACCAGGCTTTATTTTGGCGGCGAGAATACCCCGCCTCTTGGGGCGAGGATGAAAGCCGCCGAAAGAACTCGCCCGAAGGGATACCCCGTCCCTTGGGACGGGGTAGTTCATTTTCGTCTTTCGAACATCGGGTATATCACGATGGATTTTTAATTTTTTGATTTTTACACCTTCAATCATTCTACTTCCTACTAAATTACGAATTTAACAAAATTACAAATATTCATTTATTCAAGTTAATTATCCGTTTAAATCTTACTCCTTTGCTTGTGAAATTAATGAGTAATCCTAATTTTAATTTCATACTTTTTAGATAAGAAAATATTTGTTCTATATCTCTTCTGAAAAAATGGTCACCGACTTTCAATTCAACTGCAATGGCATTATCAATTAGAAAATCTAAAATATATGTGTCAAAAACTTTGTTGTTTATTTTCAGCGACACCCGAACTTGACTCTTGAAATTTTTTTGTTTTTGTTTCAAAATTTCCGCTAATGCTTTTTGATATGTGCTTTCTCTTAATCCGGGCCCGAGAGTGTTAAAAACTTCATAACAACAACCGATTATTTCATAACTTTCCTTTTTGTAAATGATTTTTGCCATAATTTATAAGAACCATCGCCTTCGGCGAGAACCTTAGTCCCGCTTCACGTGATAAATTATTCGTAATTTCGCTTGATTAGTAAATTCGTAGTCCCTTCTTCCTTGCCCAATAAACTGCGGTTTTAAATAAACTATCAAAGGTGCCGGCATCCGACCAAAAACCTTCCAGTGTCGCCCAAGCTAATTTGCCGGCTTTAACGTAGCAATTATTTACATCAGTTATTTCCAGCTCGCCGCGGGCTGATGGTTTACATTTTCGAATAAAATCAAAAACCTTGTTGTCATAGATGTAAAGCCCAGTGACTGCGAAATTTGATTTTGGCTTTTTGGGCTTTTCCTCGATTTTGACAATTTTATGCGTTTCCGGAGTTATCTTGTTTTGAGTTTTTCGTTTTAAGTTTTGAGTTTGAAACACCGGCACGCCAAAGCGCTGGGGGTCGGTTACTTCTTTCAAAAAAACCATTGCTCCCTTCCCCGAAGGGGAGCCTTTGGCTTTAAATTTTTTTACTGGTTTAGAAATATCGGCATCAGTACAATTGTCGCCTAAAATAACGGTGACTGGCCCGCCCTCAGCAAAATCTTCACAAAGTGATAAGGCCTGAGCAATACCGCCCTCTTTTTCCTGATATGTGTATTCTAAATGTTTAAGCCCTAATTTTTTGCCATTACCCAAAACTCTGATATAGTCCCCTGCATAAGGGCCGCCTGTCACAATAATTACATCTTTAATTCCAGCTTTAACGAGGGTTTGAATCGGATAAAATACCATAGGGGAATCAAAAATCGGCAATAGGTGTTTTGATGTAGCATAGGTAAGAGGATATAGCCTTGTCCCTAAACCACCAGCAAGTACTACTCCCTTCATTATATTAACTCCTTTCTAATGGCTAAATAGAAATTGTGTTTCCTATTTAGATAATATTGGGCATTTAGATAAAGCCAATCAAAAATTCTCAAAGCCTGTTTATTGCCTCTATATCGCAAAGCAAAATGATTGCTTTTTTTAATATTGCGCGTCAATTTAGTTCGATTTAAATTTAGGTACCTGATTAGGAATTTTTGAATATTTGATAACAAACCCTTAGAACCAACAATTTGAAAAAGAAGTGAACGCTTTTTTTTATCCCACAATATACTGCCATCTCCTTCGAATACCCCAAGAATGAAGGATTTAATAATTTGTTCGTCATTATCTCTTTTTAATATTTCTGGAAAATTCTCCTTCGTAGATTTATTGGTTTTTATACCAATCTCCTCAATCCTTCTAACTAATTTAGCGCTGGTTATCAAAAGGGCGATTTGAAAATATGTTTTTCTTGTTTTTTTTAGTTGAGTTTTCATCTTAATTAATTTTCCTGTGTAGAATAAAAGCTTTCTAATTTTCTGTAAAACATCCTTATCTTTAATTGAAACTTTAATTCCAAATCTGGGCGATTTATCGTTCCCCCTCACAAACCCATCACTAACAAGCCAACCTAAAACCCAAGCATTTTCACTATTAATCTGATCGAAATAATTTTCATTGACATGATATTTTCTTTGGCCCAGCTTTCGAGTTTTGTCTTTTGCTTTGAGTCCATATTGTCTCATTCTATGTGAAATCACCCATTGAGAAATTTTTAATTCTTTTGCGATTAAATCTTGCGACAGATTTTTAATAAAATATCTGTCAATTATAAAAGTTTTTGAAATTTGGTATTTTCTCATCAATGCATCCCAATCAAAATGACGCCTTTCATATTTTCTCCTGTAGATTGAGGATATTTTATAATAGCCAAACTGTCAAATATAATGGCGCCCTCGGGCCGATTCGAACGGCTAACCTTCAGATCCGCAATCTGACGCTCTATCCATTGAGCTACGAGGGCAAAATTTGACGAGCAGCTCTATCCGCTGAGCTACAGGCACATTTCACCATAAAAATACCTTATTTTCCTCTTTTTTGCAAGAAAAAAACTAGGTTTTTAATCAAAATTTAATAGAACTTATTAAAAATTTATTATTTTATCAAATCGTCGATTTTCTAATTGGCGGTGTGCGTTCGAAAAAATTCGAACAGATTTCGCCCAAAATTTGTAGGGCGGGCGGAATTCCCCCCAAACCCCCCCTCCGCCCGCCTGCGGAAGTGACCCTTTCGGATTGGACGATTTCAAGTTTTTCGTTCCGCTTTAGGCGAAACTCCGAGCTTCGCTCGGTTTGGCGGCAAATTCTTTTTCATCTTTTCTATTTCCTCATCAGATAATCCAGCATCGAGTAAACCGCGAAAAAAATCTACCATCTCAGACTCACTAGCGGGTTTTTCAAAACCATTTATTATCTTATAAATTCGTCCTGATGACCTATCAAAAACCATTCGTTTACCGGACAACGATTGACATACAGAAGAATCATAAATTTCAATAGCTTGTGGACGATAAGAGGGATCAAATTCATCAAATTTTATTGATTGTGGTTGTTCTTCCCCTTTTTCTTTATACCTATAATCAAACCCAATAACGACGACTTCAATACCCGCCTCACTAAGTTGTTTAGCATATTGATTTATTTCGGAGGCTTCAAAAAATCCTTGCCAAGTTGGATTTTTTGGATCGGGCGCACCATAGTGGTAAAAAATTTCTTTCCCCAAAACAAGTTTGGTAATGCCTTTTTGTCTCAACAATTCAACCGACGGAAGAACTGTAGCTATGTCAGCTCTCTCGTCTGCTTCCGCATGACTGTTGACCAACAATGCTAGTCCTTTTGGTTGTTCTAATCTCTCTCTCTTTGTAAATAATTCTTCAGCATGTTCTCTATAAACAGAAACATATCTTCTAAAATGACCCGCGTTATCTCGTAACGTTTGCTCTGATGGATTTGTGTAAATACTTGGATCAATTCCATAATCTAGCAAAACAGATTGCAAGGCAGGTAAATGAGGTAATCCAAAATCTATTAGATAAAAAGTTTTGTCATCTGGCTGGAGTCCATTTCTTTCTAATTCCTGTTTTAAGCCGTCGCAAACAATTATATCTGCTTCTCTGCCCATCTCTAAAATACCTTCGTCGGTTTTTTCCGGCTCACTAACAACTAATTCTGGTTTATCCGCTATTAAGCCACTATTTGATTTTGAAGCTTCAAAGCTAAGTCTGCCAGCTAAATTAGCGCGTTTCTCAATCGCGCACCTCTCACTAATTAATTTCTGAGTAGGCGTTTCTTGCTGTTCTGGGATAGGCGGTTTTTCAAATGGTGTTTCCATAATTTTATTTTATTAAATCCTCAATTGAAACGCC
>Ga0210057_1000676_pt1 | contig 55493 bp, 68 predicted proteins | sample CryGeyCG2114_010_2_FD_183968 | JGI IMG/M metagenome (GOLD analysis project Ga0210057, IMG submission 183968) | Groundwater microbial communities from aquifer - Crystal Geyser CG10_big_fil_rev_8/21/14_0.10 (SPAdes) (version 2) | ecosystem: Environmental > Aquatic > Deep subsurface > Groundwater ...
TACCAAGGTTCAACCTTTGTAATAATTAAATCGACATACCGCGTAAGGCTACAATTCTTTCCTGTGTCGGTGGATGCGTCATAAACATTTTCTCGAAAAATCCTGCTTCACGTGTTTTATCTCCACCAAACGGATTTGAAATATACATATGTGCCGTTGCATGACTCGCCCGCTTCATAGGGCGACTGTAGGCCTCTATTTTCTGTAAAGCCCCTGCGAGTCCTTCTGGATAACGTGTAAGAAGTGCACCTGTCGCATCTGCTAAAAATTCACGTTTTCGAGAGATCGCAAGTTGAATAAGTGTTGCGATAATGGGCGACAGGATCATAAGGGCAATACCCACAATCACAAGCCACCCACCCGCTTTATTGTCTCTGTCTCCACCACCAAACCAAAGCGATCGCGTAAACATATCAGAGAGAATCGCAATAAATCCAACAAGCACCACAACAATTGTCTGGAGCAAAATGTCTCTGTTGCCGATATGAGCGAGTTCGTGCGCCACCACTCCTTCAAGCTCATTGCGCTCTAAAATTTCTATAAGTCCAGTCGTGACTGCAACCACTGCATGTTCTTTGTTTCTACCAGTGGCAAATGCGTTCGGCACCGAGTCTTTGATGACGTAGAGTTTCGGCATCGGAAGTCCTGCAGTTATCGCGAGATTTTCGGTAACCGTATAAAGATCAAAATATTCTTCGCGCGTAGCAGGCTTGGCCCCCGACATTTTTAAAACAATCTTGTCCGAAAACCAATACGAGAAAAAATTCATAAAAAGTGAGAACGCTACAGCAATATAGAGAATAGTTGAATCACCATAAAACTGGGCCAAAAACCAGCCAATGGCGATAATAATCACCAAAAAAACCGCCATGAGCATCCAGGTTTTCCAAACATTTTTAGACTGCTGCGTGTAGAGTGTAGCCACAAAATAAGCTTATAACTTTTATCTTACAGCTTCAAGCTTTCTTCAATCAATTAGTATTTTCACCAACTTCCTCCCCCGCCTCCACCAGCTCCGCCACCTGAACTACCGCCACCTCCAGAAGCACTCGTGCCAGACGATGTTGCGAGTGAGCTTGAAAACGCACTCATGTCGCTACTAAATGCTGTCGCAGAAAACGCACCTGCTGTGCCACCTTCATACCACGTTGGGTCAGGAATAATCATATCGTCGAATACCTTTGCCCATTCTTTCTCCACACCAAAGGCAATAGCGTACGGCAAATATTCCAAAAATTGTTCAGAATTTTTCTGTGGTGCATTGTGAAATTTAAACCGATCTTTTCCTGTAACCGAGAGAAATTCCTTAAACCCTTTCAAGTGATTCATTGCTTCGTATCCTTTTCGTGTCCTGCGCGTAAGTAATCCAGCATCTTCAAAATATCCTTCCTTTTTCATGTCATCCTTCAATTCTTTTGTAAGATCTCTAAGAATTGTAGAATTGAGACGCCTCTGTGACATATTTTTCTTCAACTCTGAAAGAGTCACTGTATTCCCTTTATTTGTTCGCTCACCAAAAAGTAGCTTAAATGACTTAAGTAAAAATTGGTCGACTATCTCGTCACGAGATTTGAGTGTCTCGATTTCATAATCGTCTATTGGAAAGAATAAGAATTTCTTTTCTGTTTTTGTAATTTTCAAAATTCCTTGTTCTGCTAAATACACAATCGCCGCGGTAATATCATGAGTATGGAGTGTGTTGTCTACCAACATTCCTGCGTATAGTGGATTTATACGATTATATGGTTCATATTCTGGAATAATGGGACCGTGTATTTTATGCTTGGTTAACACTCGATATGTCCATACCGGCAATGCAACAAACATGATTATGAAAAGAAGCGGTATGAGCCAAAGAAAATTGAATGCTTCCAATATGACAACCGGCATATTGGGGCTAAGTGACTGCGCAACCGTCAACCCTTCTCTGCTACCCATGTTTTGCCCGATGAATATTGCAATATTTTCAAAAGATGCCGAGTCACATCGTGCATTACTTCTCTCAACACCGATATAACACACCTGATCCACACCCAACACGCCTTGTGGCGCATTTATTTCTATACGTGCATTTTCTATTGAAACAGGCCATTCGTTACCAGTGGCATTCCAATAGAGTTCGACTATATCGTTTGTCTTAAATAGCGCACCTTCTACCTCATAAACAATCGTGTATGTATGCGGACCGGTTATTGTTTTGTCCGGGTCTCCTATTTTTATCTCAATATTTTTTCCTGGTGTGGAGATGTTATAAGGAACTTGTTCTCCATCCATGAGCACTGACTCCACCTCAATATCTATATACCGATCCTTGTACCAAGCACTTGCATCCTGCGGATGATTTGTGGGAATAGTACGGAAAATACCGTGCCTTTGTGCACTTTCAAAATCATAGAGAATTTCTTCTGTTACCGTAAAAGAACCGTCATCACGAAGATCAATGTATACATCAAAATTTCCTATCACTTCTGCTGAAACAGAAAAAGGAAGTAGTCCAAGCCATCCAAAAACAATAATCTTGAAAAGAATATTCATCAAAAATTAGACATCTTCAGATGCGCAATAACAATGCTTAGAAACTAACCTTTACCGGATCTTTTGCAGCCTGTTCGTCTTCGCCAAGCTCAAAGAATTCGTGTTTGTAGAATTTAAACATGTTAGCAATCATGTTTGACGGGAATGACTCAATCATAGTGTTGATATCACGCACGTTACCATTGTAGAAGCGACGAGCTGCCTGGATTTTGTTTTCAGTATCTGACAATTCCTGTTGCAATTTTGCAAAGTTTTCGTTTGCTTTGAGGTCCGGATACGCCTCGGCAACTGCAAAGAGAGACTTGAGTGTACCTGAGAGCATATTTTCTGCCTTTGCCATTTCTGCTGGATTGCCGGATTGCTCCGCACCCATAGCAGCAGCACGTGCACGTGTTACGTTCTCAAATGCTTCCCTCTCATGTGTTGCATACCCCTTTACAGTTTCAACAAGATTTGGGATGAGGTCATATCGACGCTTCAATTGCACGTCAATATCTGCCCACGCTTCTTCTGTACGGTTTCGAAGCGCTACGAAGCGATTATAGGTGTAAATGATGTACACAACCAAAACCGCAAGAACAATGAGGATTATAAGAATTGGATTCATGAATGCGTAATTACCTGAAATTATTAATCTTTTTTATTATACCACGCAAAAACCGCACTCTGAAGTGCGGTTTTCTTTTTTAATATCCCATTCCTCCCATATCTGGTGCACCATTTTCTTTCTTTTCCTCTGGAATATCGGTGATTGCTACTTCTGTGGTGAGGAAAATGCCTGCAGCACTGGCTGCGTTTTGGAGCGCCGTACGTGTTACTTTCACCGGATCAATAATGCCGGCTAGAAGCATGTCGTCTACTATTTTGTCGTTTAGTGCATCGTATCCTGCATTTTCTTTCTTAGATTCGAGCACCTTTTCTACAATGATAGAACCGTCTCCTTTGCCACTGTTTGCAGCAATTTGCTTGAGTGGAGAGACGAGTGCATCAATCACGATAGAGTAGCCAAGCCTCAGATCCGCATCATCTAGTTTATCCATTGCTCCGTAAACTTTCTGTGCCGTTTTCACAAGAGCACTTCCGCCTCCGGCGACTACACCTTCGGCGATCGCTGCTTTGGTAGCATTGACTGCGTCCTCAATCTTGAGTTTCAAATATTTCATCTCGGTTTCTGTCGGTGCTCCTACACGAATGACCGCAACGCCACCAGAGAGCTTTGCTATACGTTCATCGAGTTTTTCTTTGTCATATTTTGAAGTTGTTTTTGTGCGCTGTGCCTTGATCGCTTCCACCCGTGCTTCAATATCTGCTTTCTTACCTTTTCCTCCGACAATAAGTGTTGAATCTTTTGTAGATACGATACGACTTGCTTTACCAAGAATTGACAGATCGGCTGTTTCAAAGGTTAGTCCCGTGCTTTCAGTAAGCACCGTACCACCAACAGTAGTCGCAATATCTTCAAGCATTTCTTTCTTTCGGTCTCCATAACCGGGCGCTTTGATACCGAGCACAGAGAATCCGCCACGAAGTTTGTTTACCACAAACGTCGTCAGTGCTTCCCCTTCTATATCATCTGCAATAATAACAAGCTCTTTAACGCCTGATTGTGTTACTTTCTCCAAGAAAGGCAAAATTTCTTTTACATTTGAAACTTTTTTGTCTGTAATGAGAATTGCAGGATCTTTGAATTCAGCCTCCATGCGCTCTGCGTTCGTTATCATGTATGCAGATACATACCCTTTATCAAACTCAAGCCCTTTTACAACTTCTGGTTCTTCAATAGAGAGTGATTGTGCTTCTTCTACTGTTACAACACCGTCTTTGCCAACTTTTTCGATCGTATTGGCAATGATGCGCCCAATCTCTTCGCTTTCTGCAGAAATAGTTGCGACTTGTTTTATTTCATCTTTATCCTTAATAGGTTTTGCTGCTTTTTTGAGAGCTTCTACTGCAACGGTAGCTGCTTTTTCAATACCGCGACGAAGCGTCATAGCATTAACCCCAAGTGCCGTATGGCGCATGCCTTCTGAAATAAGTGCGTGTGTCAAAACTGTTGCAGTCGTAGTACCGTCTCCTGCTATGTCATTTGTTTTTTGGGCAACCTCTTTAATAATCTCCGCACCCATATTCTCAAATTTGTCTTTGAGACTTATTTCTTTAGCAATAGATACGCCGTCGTTTGTGATCATGGGACCACCGTATCCACGATCAAGGGCCACATTTCTACCACGAGGACCGATGGTTACACGCACTGCGTTTGCGACAACATCAATGCCGTTCTTTAGCTTTGCGCGAGCGTCTTCATGAAAAATTACTTGTTTTGCCATTTAAATTAGCTTTTAGCTTAAAGCTTTTAGCTTTTAGCTTTGATTCGAATCAAAAGCATGAAGCGTAAAGCGAGAAGCCCGAAGCGGTTATCTTATTATTGCTAAAATATTGTCTTCCTTGAGCATGTAGTAATCTTCGCCTTCGACTTTTATTTCATCATATGCATATTTTGAGAAAATAACGGTATCCCCCACGTTTACAGAAATAGGAATACGTACACCATCATCTATTCTTCCGTCACCAACTGCCAATACTTTTCCTTGTTCCGGTTTTTCTTTATCTAATGTATCAGGAATAATAATGCCACTTACCGTTTTACCACCCATCTCTTCAGGTGAAAATGGTTTTACAAGAACTCTGTCTCCGAGTGGAACAATGTTTATCTTCTTTACAGAAGACGCTTTTTTTATGGTTTTCTTCATACAGTGAGTCTATCTTATTATCTCTTAATAATAAAATGCGAGGACATTATAATGAGCACAGATAAAGTATGCAATAGTGAAGGGCGCGACATCGCTGTCGCGCCCTTTGTTGCGCCAAAGACCCCTCTTTGACACCACCAGAAACCCCGTTCCGGCTTACCTCTTCGTGTAGCGCTTCCGGAGAAGCGCGAGACCGATCAGTGCCGTGCCCATGAGAAGGCTTGTAGTCGGCTCCGGCACTGCTTCGACGCTGATGATCTGATCATTGAAGTCGTAATCCGTCGGACTTCTCAGATCTTCGACGCCAACGGACCATCCATTTGTAGACCCTGCACTTCTCATTGCGAGGAATCGATCGATTGAACTCGATGAGAACACGTCGCCTCCGCCCGTGTTGATGACAAACGCCCATCCCTCGAGGGGAGCAATCGTCTGTTTCATGATCGGACTGTCGGGACCGTCAAAGATCGGATTGAATGTCGCGAGGTTACTGAGCGGTGCCCAGCCGAGCTGGTTAGAACCCGCGTAGCCCGCCACTTCGGTCAGCAGAGTAACGTTGTATGTCCCAGCGCTGAAGCTGAACATGCCTGGCACTCCGCCTGAGAGCAGGTACTCATCGACCTGCCCAGAGAGAATGTCGACTGCCGTCCCGGGTGGATTGCCATCCCAAGAGGGGCCGAGCGCTGGTGGCGTGTTCGACCAGGTCGAACCTCCAATCGCGCTGATCGTTGCCGCCGAGAGTGGCAAAGTGAAGAACATGAGGGTGGTCGCAAGGACCAAGTGTTGAAATTTCAACGGGGGATCTCCTCGGGCCCTGCTGTACGCATCGGCCCTACCAGTTATTTACATTACATAAAAATAATGAATTGTCAATGAAATTACACATATTGCCCCATTTTTCATTCCATGTATAATGGACCTCACATGGACGCAATTCTGCCATACATACAGATATTTCTATCCATTCTCCTTATCGTACTTATCCTGCTTCAAAGATCTGAAGCCGGTCTTGGAAGCGCTTTTGGAGGCGGAGATTCGATGAGTTCGATAAACTACACCCGACGAGGCTTTGAGCGAGTGCTCTTTTCTGCAACTATCGTTATCGCAATTCTGTTTGTATTGTCTGTATTTACTGCACTGGTACTCTAAAACAATAAATTATTTGTAACTAAAAGAGACATATTTGTGTCTCACATACTATTGTGGCATTGGAACATAACCTTCCGGAAAAGAAGACCGGGACATTAGGCAAGCTTCACGAAGCACTTCCGTATACATCACTCATGGAACGCATTTTGCTTTTCCTGTTTGCTGTAGCACTTATCGGCGCAACACTGTTAATGTTGTGGCGCATAAATGAAAACTTTTTAGTCACCGTACCCGCTGATGGCGGATCACTTGTCGAGGGTATTGTAGGTACCCCACGATTTGTTAATCCGGTCCTTGCACTCACTGATGCTGATAAAGATCTTTCAATGCTTGTATATTCTGGACTCATGCGACCAAGTGTTGATGGATTAACGTTTGATTTAGCAGAAAATTACGACATATCTGAGGACGGACTTACGTATACATTTCATATAAAAGACAACATAACATTTCATAATGGAGATTCTGTGACCGCCGAAGATGTTGCTTATACCATCTCCATGATCCAAGACCCGCTCGTTAAAAGTCCACAGCGATCAAATTGGGAAGGTGTAAAGGTAAGCATTGTTGATCAGTACACAATCAGTTTTACATTAAAAGAATCTTACTCTTCGTTTCTTGAGAATACAACGTTAGGCATATTGCCCAAATCTGTATGGAAAGACTTGAGTCCTGAGCAATTTTCTCTATCTGAACAAAACGTAAACCCCATTGGTTCGGGGCCATACAAAATAGCTTCGATTGATAAAGATAAAGACGGATTTCCTAAAACGTACATACTAAAACCATTTACATCATATGCACTCGGTGCACCACATATTTCTCGCATCACCACGCATTTCTTCGTAAATCAGACTGAACTTATTGAAGCATTGAAGCGCAAGGAAATAGACTCTGCGAGTGCCATCACCCCATCTCATATCAAAGACCTTTCTGAAGGACAATTCCATTTTGAAACTGTTGTACTACCTCGTGTATTCGCAATATTTTTTAATCAAAATAAACAACCAGTCTTTGCAAACACAGAAGTCCGAGAGGCACTCAATACTGCTGTAAACAGAGACATCTTGATCGAAACGGTGCTTGGTGGATTTGGAGAAGCACTTGACGGACCATCACCCGATGATGTACAAACATATGATACAGAGGAAGACCCCATTTTAATCGCTCAAACCATTCTCGAAGAAAACGATTGGGAAAAGGATGAAAGTGGTATCTATAAAAACGGATCAGAAACTCTCGCATTTACAATCACTACTGCTGACGTGCCAGAATTAAAGGCGGCAGCAGAACATGTTCAAAGCGTCTGGAGACTCGTTGGTGCTGATGTGAAAGTCGAAGTATACGATACAACCGCTTTGAACCAAAATGTTATACGACCTCGCGAATTCGACGCACTCCTGTTTGGTGAAGTAGTCGGCAGAGATAGAGATTTGTATCCATTTTGGCACTCCTCTGGCAGAAATGATCCAGGACTCAATGTCGCCCTCTATACGAACGGTGCAGTTGACAAACTGCTCGAGAGTATGCGCAAAACAACTGATCCGGTCACATGGCAGACTGATTATGAGGCTGTAAGAGAAGAGATTAAATCCGACTTTCCCGCAGTATTCTTGTATGCGCCCAAGCTTATATATATAACGCCTGATTTCGTAAACAATTTCTCATTTGCTGATATTGGAATCGCCTCAGAACGATTCAGTACAATTCATGAGTGGTATATCGATACACAACGCGTTTGGAACATATTTGCACAAAAAACAATTAAAAATTATTAGTTTCAGTTTATTTACAATTAACATTTCATGACAATACGAACATACAGAAGGGATACACCTTCTCACCCTAAAGAATCATCTTCAGACGGAAGACCGCGCGTGCGTACGGTGCGCCTTTCTCCACAGGGAAAAAATCCAGTTAAAGGTCGTCCACTTCGAGACCAGAAAGAACGCGAACAAAGACCGGCACGACCACACGGGCATCACAAACCAACCAGGCCTGCCGGAAAATCAAGGATGAATCGCAATTTTCCGAGAGTTAAACATGCTGGCTCGCGAAGAGAGACTCATGCAGAGGTCACCATTCCTCCTGTAGGAGACAACATTCGCATCATGCCACTTGGCGGTGTAGAGGAGATCGGTCGCAACATGACCGCTATCGAGATTGGAAACGATATTTTCGTTATTGACGCCGGATTTCAATTTAGAGATGAAGATACGCCTGGCATTGACTACATTCTTCCAAATATTAAATATCTTGAAGACAACAAAGACAGGGTTCGTGCAGTAATTATCACTCATGGTCACCTTGATCACATCGGTGGTATTCCCTACATCATGAATCGCATTGGCAATCCTCCACTCTACTCTCGAGCGCTCACCACGGTGATGATAAAAAAACGTCAAGAGGAATTTCCTCATTTGCCACCTATTGATATCAAAGTGGTTGAGAAAAACGACAGAATAACTATAGGAAATCTCAAGGTGCGCTTCTATGCAGTTTCGCACACTATCCCGGATTCAATGGGAATCATTATCGAATCACCATACGGATGGATTACCACACCGGGTGACGTGAAGCTCGATCATATTGATGGTGAACCTACTGACGCAGAAAAAGGTGAATACGCAGTATTTAAGGATCAAAATGTACTGTTTCTCATGATGGACTCAACAAACGTTGATCATCCTGGTTGGTCTACACCAGAAAGAAAAGTAACTGAAGGCATGGATCACGTGATTAAAAACACAAAAGGCCGTCTCATCATCGGTACTTTTGCGTCACAGATCGAACGCATGCTCAATATTATCGAGATTTGCGAAAAATATGGAAAGAAAGTCGTCGTTGAAGGACGTAGTATGAAGCAGAATATCGAAATTGTTCGTGCAACCGGAAGACTCAAAACCAAGGAAGGCACTCTCATCTCTGTTGAACAAATGCAAGATTATCCACCAGATAGGATCGTGGCTCTCGTAACAGGAGCACAAGGAGACGAGTTTGCCGCCCTCATGCGCATGTCTATGAAGACTCACAAATACTTCACTGTTTCAAAGCGCGATACGATTTTGCTTTCTTCGTCTATCATTCCAGGCAACGAAACCTCTGTACAGAGACTCAAAGACAATCTTGCGCGACAAGGTGCAAAAATTATTCACTACAGATCAAGTGATGTATATATTCACTCAACTGGACATGGTAATCGTGGTGAACTTGAATGGATTCACAAACAGATCAAACCAAAATTCTTTATGCCAATTCACGGCAGTCACTACATGCTACGGGTACATGAGGATCTCGCACAATCAGTTGGTATGCCAGCTGACCACATTGTTGTTCCAGACAATGGCTCAATCGTTGAAATACAAGAGAAAGGTGCAAAAATGGTGGTATTACCTCAGAAAACTCCAGGAGGACCACTTATCGTTGACGGATTCTCCGTTGGTAGCATCCAAGATGTTGTGATTCGAGATCGCAAGATGCTCGCCGCTGACGGCATGTTTATCATCGTTGCAAGCCTCAATATGAAAACGGGTAAATTAAAGAAAAGTCCTGACCTCATCTCTCGTGGTTTCGTGTATCTTAGAGAGTCACAGGAACTCTTAAACAATGCACGCGGTGTAATCAAACAAACAATTGAGACCAGTACAAAGGGCATGAATCCGATCAATTTTGATTTCATCAAAGGACAAGTAACGGATGCCGTGAGCGCATATCTCTTCCAAAAAACAGCAAAGAGACCTGTTGTTATTCCAGTTATTCTTGGAGTGTAGAGGAAGTCAAGAGTCATAAGTCCTCAGTCAAACGCAATACAAAAAAGAATGACCCGCCACCGGCGGGTTTTTCTATTGGAAGGGGCACGGCGGGCCCGAAGGCCCGCCCCTTACGCAACTTTTTGTCTACAATTCTGCAGACTGTCGCTCTCGATGCGTTTGATGAGAGCCTGACCTAGCTTCTCTGGATCACTCGATACAAGCAACACCTCATGATCGATTGGTGCACCCTTTGCAGGGCGCCACCCAACCATTGCGCGACCCTTTCGAATGAGGTATACACGCGTTACGTTCCCATACTTCACCAAAATACATGAAGCTTGTGGAAGGTGTCGCAGTGCATAGACCAAAAGGCCACGATCACGGGCATAGGTAGCACAATCATCAAGAACAGCTTCGCGTGCTACACGCCGCGTCATACGGCGTTTTGGCAATCGCATCTCGTATATGATTTCTCTTTTCCCCACAAGCGGCAACGCCATGAAGACAAGACAAATCGCGAGAAGAATCCACAACGTCATAAAATGACTCCGAAAGAACGGTGTCCCAAATGGGACTTTGCTCCGCAAGAGAGAATAACCTATCGCGATTAATATGGCAAATGTGAATATGTTTTGAGGAGGACCGTAGTCCTCCTCACTTCTTCACCTCCTGTAGATTACGACGAGCCTTTTGTTCGTCTCGCCAGAGACGGAATCCTAGATAGGCACCCACGAGCAGTTCTGCACCGCACATAAACCAGGCAAAGCCCCATCCGGGTTCCCAGTTCGCCAACAAATCAAAAAAGGGGTTCATCCTGTAGTACTCCCGTGTAATTTTTTACCATACTTCATATTTTTTGTAAAGCCATTCTTTATATACAGTGCACATCTCTCATATATCCGTACAATTAAAGACATGTTTTCTTTTTTCAGACGTTACAGCACTTCACAAGTTGTGTCAGTATATGCAGCAAATGTAGTACTTGCGCTCCATTTTGCCCTCATATTGTTTGCAAACTCAACATTTTTAGAAGAATCCTTTAGTAACACTGCTATTAGTTTATTGTACGCAGGCGGATCTATTCTTTCCGTATTTATCTTCTTACTTATCCCTCACATTATTGAAAGATTTACCATATTTACCACAGCACTTTTTTTTATATTATGTGAATTTATAAGTATCGGAGGCATGGCTGTCGCGGGCAATCCAGTAATACTGGCTACATTATTTGTGTTACATACAGCTCTCATTTCCATCTTGTTTTATATCTGTGACGTATATCTAGAAAAAAGTACAAAAGAAGAAGTCGTGACAGGGAGTACGCGCGGCACATATCTGACACTTACCAATATTGCGTTCATGATTGCACCACTTTTAACCGGCATCATTGTCAGCGTATATGGCTATCGATATGTATATGCGTGTTCGGCACTTTTACTTTTCCCGCTCCTCTATATGTTTATCAAATGGCTCCGTCCGATTCGCTCAGAATCTGAAGTGTTAGTACCAACCAATATTCCAAAAGATACCACCATATCCATCCGTAATAAGAAAATATTTTACCCTCTCTTTGCTCAAATCGTTCTCCAATTTTTCTTCGCCTTTATGGTGATTTACCTTCCGATTTACCTTATTACAGAAATAGGTTTTACTTGGAAAATATTGGGGCCAATTTTTACTATCATGCTACTTCCTTATGTATTATTTGAATTACCTGTGGGATATTTGGCAGATAGTAGATATGGGGAGAAAGAGTTCATGATCGGTGGCTTCTTACTTATTGCAGCAACCATGGTTGCAATCACGCTACCTGAAACACCACATGCCATACTGTGGTCAGTACTACTTTTTCTTTCTCGTGTGGGGGCTAGCTTTGCTGAGATCACGACGGAAACAAATTTCTTTAGACAAGTTGATGGCAGTGATGAAGGAATCATATCCCTATTTAGACTCTCTCGGCCACTCGCCTATGTTCTCGCCGCTATCGTAGGAACAATTTCCTTAGCTTACCTACCTTTCACCGCGCTATTTTTAGTACTCGCAGGCATTATTCTGGTAGGTGTTATTGTTTTACTCCCCATGAAAGATAGCCGGTGATACAAGTAGATAGTACTTGGTAACTAGTAGGTAGAAATAATACCAAACGTGGCGCACCGAAGGTGCACCACGTTCTAATTACCAAGTACTAAGTACTATTTACTAGTTTTCTTCACCACATCCTTTGCTGCTTTTGCGGTTTTCTTTGCAGCTGCCGGTGTACTTTTTGCGGTTTTCAGACTTGCGTCCAATTCCCTCTTAATATTTTTCCAGTGCCCTTGCAAATCTTTCGCAAGCATTTGAAGTTCTGTTGTATCAACTTCTTTCATATTCTCATACTTCTTCATAACTTCCGTAACAACCGTTTGGTATTTTTCTTCGCTCACATCTTTCATTTTTTCAAGACGCGCAAGCACATCACCCTTTGCTTTAAGCATCCAACCCTTAACTTTCTTTCTGTTTTTAGCACCATCTTTACCGTAGAGAAAATATGCACCCGCAAGCGCTGCAAGCCCTACACCAACACCAATCGCTGTTCCCAATCCCGCATCACTTCTCTTTTTACTTGCCATAACGTTTTTTCTAAATTATTAACCTTTAATATTATTTTTTCTTCCGCCCAAAAAAACCTTTAATTATACGAGCAATATTAAAACCCCTGATAGTTTTGAGGCTACCTTCTTTTGTAGCGTCACGAAAATCATCAATATCTTCTTTGATCAGTTCTGCTTCATCGCGCACCACATGCGTAATCTTGCGCACATCTCGAATAACTCGAACAACATACACAAGAGCTGTTAATAGGAGTGCTCCAACAAGCACCACCACCACAGAGGTGATCATAAAAAATAAATCTGATTTTGCTACTGCTTCCATATACCTATTATATCATCCAATAACTGGCACGCGAATAATCGTAAATAAGAAATATACGGCATACAGCATAACGAGTGCCACTCCTTGTCCACGCGTAATGGCAAACTTGCCTCTTTTTTGGATCAGTATAAAAACAATAAACACTCCAGCAAAAGCGATGAGTAGATCAAGATACAAATCAGGGGCAAACGGAATATTTCCAAACAAACCGGCAATTCCAAATATACCAAGAAAATCAAAGACATTTGAACCGACAATGTTTCCAATAGCAATGTCACTTCGTTTCTTGAGTGCAGCGGTAACAGACACGGTCAACTCAGTAATAGATGTTCCGACACCGATGATCAGGAGACCGATCACCGAGCTCCCAATTCCTAACAGGTCTGCACCCCTTAGTGCACCGGAAACTACCCATCTGCCTCCAAATATTACTCCCAACATACCAAGCACAATAGTCAGCAGTGTGTATCCGACTGCCAGATTTTTATCACGATCTTTAACTCGTGTAACACCATGTGATCCAAAAATTTCCCACAGAACCCAGACAAGAAAAAGTAAGAACAAAATAAATGATTCCAAACGATCAATACCAATAAAGGATTCTTTAAAGCCAAAAAGAAACATGATCCCCACAAGAAGAATAACCGCCAAATTAATGAGGAGATTCTTTGAAACTAATTTCTTCTCAATTGCAGGTGGCGCAATAATAGAAACGAGTCCTAGAATAAATAATGCATTAAAGATATTACTACCAATGATCGTACTGACCCCTACCGGATCGTGCTCTAAGACAGCAGCAATATTGATGGCAAACTCAGGCATAGACGTACCTATACCTACAATTACTACGCCAATAAACCATGCAGGAACACGTAGAAAACGTGCGATATCAGATGCGCCTTCTACTAGTATTTGTGCTCCTTTAACAAGAATATAGAAACCAACGATAAATAATATGAGTGTCCACATGGAAACTCTATTATATCAACAGTTTTATCGTAGCTACCCGAGCAATTCACAGTTTACTGCCATCTACCGTACAGAATCGGTACAAGAATAAGTGTCACAACGGTTGCAAATGAGAGTCCGAACATAATTGAGTATGCAAGTGGTCCCCATAAACCAGAGGCGTACGTAAGCGGAATAATACCAATAACCGTCGTAAGTGTCGTCAGAAGAATCGGGCGAAGACGCAATGTTGCTCCTTCTACTGCAACTCTATCACTACTCCATTCGGGATGTTCCTTGCGCAAATTATTCATCACATCAATCAAGATAATAGAGTTATTCACCACAATACCAGACAGCGCAATGAATCCCATGATAGACGGAAATGAGATCGGCTTGTTTACAATAGCAAGACCAAAAAGTACACCGATGAGAGAAAGTGGAATAATCGAGATAATGATAAACGCTTGTTTGTATGAATTAAACTGAAGCACCAATATAGCCAGAATAAGTGCAAAGCCTATAATCAGTGCAATAAACATATCTCTAAATGATTTATTCACTTCTTCATTCTCGCCTCCTACACTATATGTAATACCTGCGGGCATTTGTTCTACATCAAGTTTCTCTTCAAACACTTTGACAACAGATGCAGGTGTTGAGCCTTGTATGACATCTGACGATACCGTTGCTACACGCTTACGATCTTCATGCACAATAGACGTGTTACTTCGCTCAATTGAAACCCGCGCCACAGATCCGAGCAAGATAGTACCGTTAGGTGCTTTTAATGGTATCGCAAGAATATCGTCAATCGTCGCGTTTGGAATATCGCGAAGCTCGGGAATACCACCGGTAATATTAAGCCTCGCAATCACATCAATATCTGCCGTCTCCTGGTTGATTGTTGTTGTATTGATACCAACAATTGCCGTACGGAGCGCAAGCGCAAGCGCTTGTGGCGAAAGGCCGGTTCGCGAAAGTGCATCTCTGTCGATATCAAGCTTAAAGGTGATACCGTCACTCGCAAAACTGTTTTCTACCTGAGTTGCCCCTGGTACAGATTCTAAAACAGTTTCAGCATAAGAAACGGCCTGAGAAAGATCATCGAGATTTTCCCCATAAAATTTTATAGCAACCGGCTTACCCGTAGGTGGACCTCCTGATGGTTCAGATACGCGAATTGTCGCACCAGAAACTGGGGCAAGCATTTCCCTGAGCTCATCTACAACTTCTGTACTCGTCTTCTTTCTATCGTCACGCAAGATAATCATCTGGTTTGCAAATCGCTCGCCCGATGCAGCACTTCCGAATGCGCTTCCCGCACCCACTGTTGTAACAAAAGAATCAATTTCTTCATGATTATAGAGTACTTCCTCAATGCGACGAGTCACCAAATCAGTTTGTGAAAGCACAGACCCTTCAGGCAATTCTGCTTCAACATAAATGAAATCTATATCTTCTTGTGGGAAAAAGATTACCTGAACACCACCAACAATAGGCAGTGCAAATGCCACCACAAACATAATCGCCATAGAGAGTAGGAACACATTTTCCGTGTCTCTGTCACCCAAAATACGGTGCACGATATTGTGATAACCTTCGGTTATACGTTTCGTAATTTTTTCTTGAAATGCAACAAAAGGAGACGGACTATGTTCATGCAAGAAATGAGATGCAATGAGTGGCACAAAGGCAAGGGCAACAAACAAAGACGCAGCAAGCACAAAGATAATCGTAAACGGAATACTTGCAATAAACTCTCCGGTTACACCAGAGACAATAAAGAGTGGTGCGAACACGGCAATAGTTGTTGCAGTTCCAGAAATAAGTGGCCATCCAAATGTCTTAATAGTTGCAAGTGCCGCTTCGAGACCCGATTTACCAGATTGCTTTTCGGTATGAATTGCTTCTGTTACCACAATAGCAGAGTCGACCAAGATACCGACTGCAAGAATGAGTGAAAAGAGACTTACAAAGTTAATCGTGTTACCTGAAAGATATAAACCAATAAATGCAACAAGAAATGAGAGCGGAATAGCGAGACCTGCGATTATAGCTTCTTTCCATCCTAAAAACAGAAGAAGCACAATGATCACCAAACCAACCGTCTGGAGTCCTGAAAAGGAAAGATTACGAAGATCATCTTTAACATATTCACCGGTGTCGTACGAAACCAGTACTGTTGCATCAGAAAGAAAACTACCCTCCATCTCTCCAATCTTTTCATTGATTGCTTCAGTAATACGAGTAATATCACCACCACGACGTTTGAAAATTGAAAATGTTGCCGACTGTTCTGATGGCTCACCATTTACAGATACGCGAGAAAGTGTGTTCGCTGCTTCTGTACCCGTTGAAATGGTTGCAATATCACGCATGTACACTGTGGCATTTCCACTTCTCCCCACGGGAATCGATGCAACTTCTTCTGGTGTACGCAAGCCACCTTCAAAAGAAATTGCGTAGGTCACACCATTTACCGCAATACTACCAACAGGAAGTGATGCATTTGCTTGGGAAAGCGTCGAGGTGATTTCAGATAAACTCAAGCCATATCGCACGAGTGCCTCTGAATCAATAAATACCGTCACCTCCCTATCAGGAAGACCGCTTCGCTCAACACGAGAAACACCGCGAACAGATTTGAGGTTACTTTCAATTTGTTCAGAAAGTTCAATAAATTCAGTTGTAGGTAAATCTGTTGAAACAGAAACAGTCAAAATAGGTTGATCAACAAAATTTACCTCAGAGACAAATGGATCTTCGGCTTCTGTTGGAAGCTCTGGGGTCACCGCATCGACTTCATCTTTGACTTCTGCGATAGACTTATCAAGTGATGCGTCAGCGTTAAACTCAACAGTAATAACCGATACACCTTCGCGAGATGTTGAATTGAGTTTATTTAATTCTTCAAGGTTATTAAAAAGACGCTCCTCTAGTTTATTTGTCACTAAGAGTTCCACATCAGACGCGTTAGCTCCTGGAAAAACCGTAGTAACTATGGCAACTGGCACTTGTACTTCTGGTGCAGACTCCTTGGGTATAGCGATCATTGCGTAAAAACCAGCACCAATAAGCACTGCCATTAACATATAGCTAAAACGTTCCCGTTTTGTAAAAAATCCCCAGAATGACTCCATATTATTCTTGCGACACCGAGACTTTCTCTCCCACTTTTAATCCACGCGCATCTGTCACAATCCGGAGTAACGGATCAAGATCTCCGGTGATCAACACAGAATCACCGAACACTGGTCCGATTTCTACGGGATACGAAACGATCATATTATTTTCGTCAATTCCAAAAACTGCCGTTTCTTTAGTTCCAATGTTAAGTGAAGCGATCGGAATACGTACCCCTTCGCGCACATTCACATCTTCTACATCCCCCGTTCGAGCAATAGACACACGTACACTTTGACCATTCACCAAGTCTGCCTGAGAATCAGAAACACCAATGATTACTTCAATTTTCCGCGTTACAGGATCGAGTGCTGGAGCAATACGCGTAACAACACCACTAAATTCATCACTGATACGCACCGTGTTACCAACCGAAATAAATGCCTTTTCTTGTTCAGTAATATACGTCTTTATGAGAAGCGCGTTGTTATTTGCAACCACCGCAACAGGTTGGTTCGGCGCAACCACGTCTCCCACATCAATAGAAAGACTATTGATAGTCCCCGAAAGTGGAGCACGGATAATTTTCTTTTCAAGTGAAGCAACCGCAAGTGCACGCCCCGCTTCCGCTTGTCTCACTGCTGCATCTCGAGTTGAAAGATTTCCCGATCCAGCAGCCTGTGCATCATCTTCTACTGCTAATCGATATGTCGTTTCTGCACTTCGTAGTGATTCACGGCCAGACGAAACGTTTGCAAGTGCCGTATCTATCGATGTTCGAGCAGAAAGTATATCGGATACTTCTGTACTACTTCCCTGACGAGTTACGATTTCTGCCAGATCTCGCATAAAACTACTAATGAATCGAAGTCGTGCTTCAGCATCAGACAGAGACGTATCAATACTTGTATTTGGGGACAGAACTTCTACCATTTTTTTCCATACGATAAAGCTGTCGCCTATTTCTGCACGGCGCTCTTCGAGGTCATCAATGCCATACGATGAAATATTGAGACGTGGAGCAGATGTACGTGGAGCTGTAAAAAATTGGTCCGCTTTTCCATACACTGCGTTTTCTGCAAGTGTATATGCTTGCTGTACCGTGTTATAAGCCGAAACACGTTCCTGCTCAAGTGCATGTGTTGCATTATCAAGACGAATATCTGTGAGAGATGATGACTCTTGGCGCGCAGCCACAGCAGCATCAACACTTGCTTGAGCTTGTGCTACCTGTGCTCGTTCAAAATTATTTTCGATTTCAGCAATTATTTCACCTGCAACAACTCGGTCCCCCAAGTTTTTACGCACTGATACCACTTGTCCCGATGCTTCTGCACGAATATCTGCTTCACTTTGTGATTCAACTGTGCCTGTTACCGCAAGTTCACTTCCATTTCCAGAGAGCTCAGCAATGGTCCTTAGTGTCACAGTTCTCATGCTCCGTTCGCTTTTTTCAGCTGGTGCATTATTGCGAATGGCATTAAAAATAATAAAACCTAAAGCCACTAATACAATAATGAGAGCAATACGCTTTTTACGATTTGTTCGAGCATCGCGAATAAATGAGCGGATGATACTAAATAAATGTCTGGTTGTTCGTCTCATAATATTAAAATTGAGTAAACATAGTACCACACTTAACCCATGATTTCAATTATTTTTTAAGAAACATTTTTCTCACCAACAGGGAGAAGGCAATTGCAAGTAACACAAATCCAAGGTACACAGACAGAATTGTCGGTACATTGTAAGGAATCTTTTTAATAGCACCGAGTACTATGGTTGAAACCCAAGATACAAAAGAGATAGCACCGCTCACATACAAATACAAACTCATCCTTCTGAAACCCGGATCTAGTCCTAGATGATTGCCGATAAGTTGTCTCATTCGTGGGATATATATGTGATGTATAACGGCACCATTTACCGCAATAATAAGTACGATAATCATCTTTGCAATAAATTTCGTAGACACTGCATATTTCGCAAAATCAAGAGACATAAGTAACAGGCCAGAAATCGTCAAAATAAATAGTCCAACCCAAACCATTACTCCCCCGATAGACATGAGTCGAAGCTCGTCCTTGGTTATTTTCTTATCTTTTATTGATTCCATATAGAGCACATCAGATACAAATGCTCCACCTGCGCCAATGGCAAGTCCTAACAGGTGCAAAATAAGATAAATGGTTTTCAAACTTACAAAAGAAAGCATATATATATTGTACGATACATCTGGTAAACTTGGTTTGACAAGTAGTGTATAATAGACGAGTTAAAATTTAATCAACAGAATCTCATGGCTACCGTAACAATATACTCAACACCAACATGTCACTTTTGTCACAAGGCAAAAGAGTTATTTAAGGAAAACAACATTTCTTTTTCTGACCACAATGTTTTTGAAGATGTTGCTAAGCGACAAGAAATGGTGGAGCGGAGCGGTCAAATGGGCGTTCCGGTGATTTTCATAGATGATGAAATGATTATCGGCTTTGATGAAGGTCGCATAAGATCACTCCTCAACATTTAGTTATGTACAAAGGTTGAACCTTTGTACTATTCCTCAAGAAGCCAGAGTTCGTTTCGCACAACAAATGGCATACTCCACGGCAATGCATAGCGTGCATACAGAACATTTTTTCCAGTAACTCCCTCCTCTTCAGCTTTTGCAATAATGTTTTCTTGTTTTTTAGGTGATAGACAATTCCAGATACACGCAATGTTTTTCACAAATATAGGTTGTGACGGAACAATACGAGTCATCACGCGAACATCATGTGGTTCCGGCAAACTATCTAGCGTGCGATATTCCGGCATGATAAACGCGATACGGTATGTCTCCTGAACATCAGATTCATCTGACAAGATATTTCTCTCCTGCGCATCTTCCCTATCAACCACTATTGGACGAGTCATGGGAATAGTCTCACCCGTACTATTGTTTCCATCAATATATGCTGCAAGTCTAGAAAAACCTTCCTGCAAAGCTTCCCCATACGAGGCAGAAACTCGAGTCTCAGCAATTGCATATACAACATATTCTCGAATCTCAAACCCGTTACCTTCTTCAACAACCGTATATTGTGGAGCAGGAATACTATGTACGCGCGTACTATAAAACGCCCAGGCAAGCAACAATATTATGATAATTCCTAAATAATAAAGTTTTCTCTTGGACATAGTGTGTCTATACTATTCAAAGCGAATAGGTACCTCTAGTGCATCATCGTGTTCCGGAAGTCCTGATGGATTATCTTTCTGCAAGATAAGTGCTCCACGTTCAGGATACAATGTTGGTTTTTCAAATGTGATCTCGGCAACAAACGGTACAAAATCTTCTGTCATCCATTCATCTTGTGCAGTTGCAATACCCTCTCCAATAATAAGCCCGTCCCAGTTTACAACGTATACAGGAAAACTTGCTTCAAAAAACCAGTAGCCGCGCGCTTCACCTGTAATAGTAAGCGGGCTTGTCACCACACCTCCCGGACGAGGACTCTCAAGACGAATTAAATTTGTTTTCTCTAATTCATTCCCAACATTTTCAGTAAATAGACGTCCATCAACAGTCCTGCACTGACGCGGATATGATTCCATTACCGGGTTGCCTTCCGCTACACAATCCTCAAAAGATTCAGCTTGCGAGGTTGGGAGTGGATCTTTATCCGACTGACCACCCTGCAATCCTGGTAGCAATTTTTGCCAATCAAGCAGTAGTCCAAGGACCACAATGACTGCAATAAGTATGATAAATAATACGCTTTTTTTCATATGTTTTAGGATTCAATTACCTCCATTTCCTCTTGATTGATACTGTCTTCCGCTGGCATCTCTGTCTCAACTGACGCATCTCCTTCAATCGGTTCTACCGCCAATTCTTCAAATGTAATATTTTCTGGTATAGCAATCATAGATGGATCTGATGCAACTTCATTACATGAGTAAATAACCTGATCAGCAGCATCTGCTGATGCGTTATTAAACGTAATCTGCTCACGAACTACCTGTGCTTTGCTACCGACAGGCGAGAGTGAAGACCAGCTGTATACATAATCACCATCCCAAATAGAATAAATATCTATCGTGGTATTAATTTCAGGAACAAATGTTTTAAATTCAGCTCTGAATGAATTTCCGTCTAGGTATACCATACCCAATGATTCTCTATTCTCGACGGCGCTTTGCACGTCACACACATACGCCTTGTCTCCGCCTATCAAATCATCAATAGCATCTCTCTCAAATGCTTCACCAATCATGGTTATCCCACCAGTGGTTTCATTTGACGACCATGCATAATAGCCTAGTCCCGCAACCACGATAATTCCAATGACACCCCATATATACGTCTGCTTCATAAATTGATTACATTACGGTCAATAACTCCATTATATCACGCTACAATTATTACGAGTTAAGTAGATTTAATCCTGTTTTTTCATCATATGTTCGTGTCAATGTATGAGATATAAGGGAAAGGACAAACTCGCCTGTTGCTGAAATAATCATACGTTTAACATGACCTCCCACCATGTGATAGTTTCTATCAGAAAACACGCCATGAGCATGAATGAGTGGCTTTTCATCAAACCAACCAATGTTTCCAGAACATGACACAATTTCTAGATCTTCCTTAAAGTCTTTATCTACATACTCTTTTTTCTCTAGATCATAAAATGAAAGCGTAAGCGATCCGCACGCACCTATGCCAAAAAAGCCAGCGCTTTGCACATTGTATTCTTTTGTGAAATGTGAGAGCTCCGCTATCACATCATCTCCTCTGTCACAACGAATAATTGCTTTATCTTGTGTTTTATAGAGCATCTTCATGTGCTCATGATAAAACGCTTCTAACGAGAGAGCAATGTATCACTGATCTCAGTTTCGATTTGGGTTACATCAAAATATCCTTGATCGAGCAGTGCTGTTTCTATTTTTTTGATATATCCAGTTGCCATAAAAATACCAAGTACAATAAAAAGCACTCCGAGCACCCTCTTAAAACAGCCGCGCGGATCAGCAGCAATATTTAGTTTCAAAAGAATTTTTTGTCCCGCAAAGGCAATTACGAGAAGTGAAAATGCGAGCCCGAGAATATACGCCAAAATATATAACGCGCCTTTAGCAAAACTTTCCGGTAATACCGCAGCCAAGATAACAAAATATGTTGGACTACAGGTCGTAAAAATTGGACCAAGTGCAATACCCATGAGTGCATCACCCCACACATTTTTCTTTTGATTACCCTCTGCAAGCATCTTGTTTGAAGATGCTTGTACTTTTGCAAGTGGACCCGATATCTTATCCCATAATGCAGGGAACAAAAGAGTGATCCCAAAGAAACCGATCACCAATCCAGCAAAATAATTCCAAAAACTTTCTGGAACATTAATAAGGGTTGTTGTTGCCCGAAGCAAAAAAGTAAACACAAATACAGATAGAGACAGCCAAAACACAATACGATACGGACGTGTTCTATCAGTAACATCTGCTACTGTGCCACCAAGTACTACCGGCAACAGGGGAAGAATACACGGTGCAAGCACCGTGAGCATTCCCGCAATAATAGAAACAATGAAGAGTGTCATCCCGTTAGAAGCAGATTGCGATCACTCGCTTTCTGTTATTAAAATTAAATTTCAGATATATATCAACCATAGAGATTATGTTACGAAACGCGATCGCGGCTTCTAACGGGATCATTATTGTACGCGACTTACCAGATCAGCAAGGGTCGGAGATCCAGACCATTTTTGTATCAGATTCCCTTCACTATCTACCTGCACCATCGTGTGCTGTACGGTTACGCCATATTTTCTCTTCAAATCTGAATATGTATCATAATCAGTCTTTAAAATAGTAAGGTTGGCAGGAATATTACTGATATTCGATTCAATATCTGCATTGAGTGCTCTGCATGTAGGACACCACGTTGCATGAAAAAACAGAACAACGTCACCCTGTGCTGCCATTGCAATTTTCTCTGGAGCATAGACTTCATAGGAACCGCCATTATTTATCATCATGAGATCTCCCTCCGCTGAACTATCATCCTGAACAGTAGCAGTATCGTCTCCACGAGTGATCTCATCATTCACTCCGTTATCCATCATCTCTTCTGACTCACTGCCTCGAAACATAAAAATACCCAATACTATCAATACAATTGCCACTAAACCAATCACAACAGTATTTCCTTTTTGAAAATTATACATACATATTTGTCGTTAGAAATAACATATATATTTTAATTAAAGCAATATATATGTAAAGTTTACTTTACATATATCTGTGTATAAATAACTAGTACTTACGTTTTGCCCACACAAAGCCAAGAATTTTGGCAACAATCATAGCGACAAGTGCGGCAATCAACCATTTATTTACCATGTTGTGTTTCAATACTTCAAAAATTATTCCGAGTACTAACACAAAAGCACTCGCAAGATACCCAATACGCCCCGCTATGTTCCGCAGATATATTTCTCGCTCGTCCCCCTTCTTCTCTCTCCAAATAAAAATTACATACGCAACAAAGAGTGCGCCGAAGATACACAAAATTGTCGCAATCCATCCCATTGGCATCCAGTAGGGATTTACAAAAATAAAAGCGGTTACAATGAGGAGTAAGGCAATAAGTAGCTCTGAAAGATTGTCACGCATATACATTAGTTAATAGTGAATAAATTTTCTACAGATGTTTTAAAAAATTTAGCAATTTTAATTGCCAACTCAACCGAAGGAATATAGTTGCCTTTTTCAAGTGAAATAATTGTTTGTCGTGATACACCTACAGCTTCTGCCAAATATTCTTGGGTAATCCCCTGTTCACACCTAATATCTTTTACCTTATTCTTCACCATTGTCCTTATCCTCTTCTTTTTTGGGTGCAAGGTCAAGACATACTGAATTCATACAATAGCGTTTCCCTGTAGTTTCTGTAGGTCCATCATCAAATACGTGACCTAAGTGCGATCCGCATTTTCCGCACACAACCTCAGTCCTGTGCATACCATGGCTCGTATCTTCTTCAAGTTTTACCGCCCCCGGAAGCGCCTCATCAAATGAAGGCCAACCCGTGCCTGAATCAAATTTTGCATCTGATGCAAAAAGTGGATTGCCACAGACTTTGCACATGTATGTACCCTCTCTTTTTTCGTGTAAATATTTACCTGTACCCGGTACTTCCGTACCTTTTTCGCGCAACACTTTATATTCTTCAGGTGTTAATTTTTGTTTTATTTCTTCTTCGTTCATCATATAGGTATTATAGAGCAAATTTGCCTTTTACCATCCTTCCGTGGTAATTTGAAAATCCGGGAGGAAAGAGGCACGTAGCGGGAGGACAATAGTTCGAAAAACCTTGGATCTAACACCGAACTACCGCCTCTTTCTTCCCCGGCAATCACGCTGGACCATATTTTTGGTCCGGTCTTTTATTTATTCATAAGTGCTTTAAACCGTTTTGCCAACTTTTCCAATTTCGGCTCTATCACAATAGAACAATATGGTGCGGTTTTATTATTTTCATAATAATTCTTATGGTATTCCTCTGCCTCATAAAATTTTCCTAATGGTACTACTTCTGTTACAACTGGATTTTCATATACATGCGCATCGTCTGTTTCTTTTATAATCTGCTCTGCTTTTTTCTTCTGCGCATCAGTTGTATAAAAAATTACCGACCGATATTGTTCTCCCACGTCATTTCCTTGTCGATTTTTCGTAGTGGGATCATGGGTTCCAAAAAATACTGCGAGCAAATCTTCAAATGAAATGATGTTTGGGTCAAATTCAATTTTGACCGCTTCTGCATGTCCGGTGTCACCCTCTACAACATCATAATAGGTTGGATTGTCTGTCTTACCTCCTGCATATCCGGGCACCACAGAACCCACACCCTTAAGGCGACTAAAGACTGCTTCCGTACACCAAAAGCATCCTCCTCCAAATACTGCTACCTCAATATGGTTCATATTTTTATAATACTCTTTTTGAAAGAAATATGTCAGAGCACATATACCCGCCTCTCCAGACAATTGCTAATTGACAAACATTGTTGTATAACGAGCTTGCACTTCATGAACCTAAACCTATGACAAAAAAGAGTCGTGTTGCCGAAGAATTAGCTAAAGAAGGGAATATTTCCATCATCAACCTGGTAGATGCCATTGTTGAAGAAGCATATACACTGAAATCATCCGATATTCATATTGATCCCACTGCCAAGTCAGTAACGGTACGCATGCGTATCGATGGCGTCCTCCAAGACATCTATACATTACCGAAAGAGATTCAATCTGAGATTGTGACACGTATCAAAGTGCTTGCAGGTCTGCGTACCGATGAACATCAGACTCCACAGGATGGTCGCTTCCGCACAGATGTGCCAGACGTTGGCCCTATTGATATACGTGTCGCAATCGCACCAACCCACTACGGAGAAAACGCTGTCCTTCGTTTGCTTTCTGAAAACTCTGAAAAATTTACACTTGAAATGCTTGGTTTCGATGATAAAGACGCAAAACGCATTCGCGAAGCAATTAAAAAGCCTTACGGCATGATCCTCGTAACAGGACCAACCGGCTCAGGTAAAACAACCACACTCTATACAGTTCTTAAAGACTTGAACACTAAAGAAGTTGCCATCATCACCATTGAAGACCCGATTGAATATGCTATTGATGGCATAAACCAGATGCAGGTCAATTCGCGCACCGGCATGACATTTGCAAACGGTCTTCGTTCTATGCTCCGTCAAGACCCCGACATCATCATGGTCGGAGAAATTCGTGATTCCGAAACGTCAGGACTTGCAGTTAACACAGCACTGACCGGCCATCTGGTCCTCTCGACACTTCATACCAGTGACGCCGCTACTACACTACCTCGTCTCATAGATCTCGGCGTGGAACCATACCTCATCACTGCAACCGTTAACGTTGTTATCGGACAACGTCTTGTTCGAACTATTTGTAATAGCTGCAAAACCAAAAAACAACTAACTGATCTCGAGAAAGAAAGTATCCAAGGCATGGAAGGAGCCGATGTTCTACAGCATACACATGAGGTATACCACGGCACAGGTTGTGATGAGTGTACCGGCAGTGGTTACAAAGGACGCATGGGTATTTATGAAGTCATGCCAATTGACGAGCCTATTCGCGAGGCCATGCTTCGCAGATGCTCCTCAACAGAAATGAGAAAAATCGCTATCCAAAACGGGATGAAATCCATGATCAAAGATGGATTTAATAAAGTCGCAAGCGGAAAAACGACGTTAGAAGAAGTGCTCCGTGTAATTCACGAATAATATTATGACAACAGCAACCCTCACAGAAAGTTTTAAGAACCTCATGACTGATATCAAAACCAGTCTCACGATGCCGAGACTTTCCCTCCAAGAACAAGCACTCTTTGCAAAGCGTCTCTCACTCCTTACACAATCTGGAGTCCCCCTTCTCCGCGGTGTTCATATGCTAGAAGCTGATGCTGAATCACGCAATCTCAAAAAGATGTTCACCCTCATTGCTGAGGATTTAGCAAACGGACAATTCCTCTCAAAAAGTTTAGGGAGGTTTCGTAAGGTATTCGGTGATTTTGCCATTAACATGATCTACGTTGGTGAGACGTCGGGAAACTTATCACAAAACCTTCGCTATCTTTCAGAAGAAATAGACAAACAGCGTAGACTTCGCCAAAAAGTTGTGAGTGCCCTTGTGTACCCATGTGTTATTTTGATCGCTTCACTTGCAGTTTCTGGTCTTATGACAGTCTATCTATTTCCTAAACTGCTCCCCATTTTTAAAAGTCTCAACGTTGACCTACCGTTTACGACACGTGCCCTACTCTTCATCAGTAATTTCTTGATTAATTATTGGTACTATCTGCTCGGTGGACTCATCACACTGATTATTGCGTTCTTTTTACTACTCCGCGCGACTCCATTTCGATTCTTGATGCACAAACTGGTACTCAAAATCCCGCTCGTCGGAACCATGCTCAAGTACTACTACATCGTCAACATGTGCCGCACACTTGGTATTACCTTTAAAAGTCAGATCCATGTACTTGAAGCAACAAACATCACTGCTGATACCTGCACCAACATGGTCTATAGCAAAGCGCTTCGCGAACTCAATCAATCAATCACCAAGGGTGGCAATATGGCCGACTATTTCTCACAAGATAAAGCACACTTCCCTTCTCTTATGTCTCAAATGATTTCAATCGGCGAAAGTACCGGAACACTGAGCGATACCTTGCTGTATCTTTCAAATATTTACGAGGAAGAACTTGATGAGCAAACGAAACGACTGTCCTCTCTCATCGAGCCAGCCGTCATGATTTTCATGGGTATTATTGTTGGGTTTATTGCCGTATCCATTATTACACCGATATACGAGATAACGCAGAACTTAAATCCAAAGCACTAATTATGAAAAGGGGTTTTACGCTACTGGAAATACTGATTACTTTAGGCATCATCGGATTGCTTGCGTTTATCGGTATTATCACAGGCGTTGACACCTATAAGCGGTATCTTACCCGTTCTGACATAGACTCGGCCGCAGTGCTTTTGCAAAAAGCTCGCAGTTCAGCAATCAACAACATCGGCAACACGAGCCATGGCGTACATGTTGGAAATACTGGTGAGTTTGTGTTATTCCGCGGCAACTCATACGCATCACGCGATACAACGTATGATCTTGTGATAGAACAAAACAAAGATATAGCTATCAGCGGACTTTCCGAAGTCGTGTTCAGTCAAATTTCCGGCGAGACCACCGCAGGAACTATAACGGTGACAAGCGACACCGGAAATATAACCATAAACATTAATAGTGAAGGAGGTATTAATTGGTAATCATATGTATACAAAAGGATCCAGCATCATAGAAATCATCATCGCGCTTGCCGTCCTCACATTTGGTATTACTGCCGGCACCTTACTTGCATTTTCAAATCAAAGTATCGAGCTTGATACTCAGACTGCGAGCGAAGCACTCTACATCACCAAGGATGCCATCGAAAACGTGCGCGCAACGGCACAAGGAGATTTTAGCGAAATCGCTTCGCTTGAAATCACACAAAGCATTGATATTTATACAAATCAAATTTTTGCTTTAAATTCTGACTGTTCAAAGCGAGTGACAAGTCTCACCACCTGGCAGACTGATGCACAAAGAGACAAGTATATTTCGCTTACCACAGAAATTGCAGACATGACTGAAGCACTTGCCTTAGGTGGCGGATGCACAGGATTTCCGGGAGACGAATGGTATCACCCTGATACATCAAATGTAGCAAACACCAACCCTGCAAGTGCACGGGGCACCGGTGTTGATGTAGCAAAAATAAATGGACGAGCATATGCTTTTGTCACATCCGATATTAGTGGATCGAGTCAAGATGATTTTTGGGCATTTGATGTAGAAGATGTCACCCAAACAACTGCACCAACAAAAATGACATCCCTCGATACTGGACTTGGTCTTGTAGACATCGCGGTAGCAAAACAAGAATCAACCGGAAAATATTTTGCCTATGTTGCAAACAAAGAAATAGAAGTGCCACCGAGTGACCCTGTTGTGAGAGAACAACTACAAGTCATTGAGGTTACCAACATCGATGATCCTAACCCACATAACAGGGCGGTACTCAGAGCATCTATTGAACTTCCTGGTGTTGATCCAGAAGGATCATATCCTGAAGGACGCTCAATATTTTATTACAACAACAAAGTGTACATCGGCATCGCCGAAACAGATGGGCCCGAATTTCATGTCTTTAATGTCACAAACCCTACAAGCCCACAACATCTCGGCAGTATAGAACTCACACACAACGTAAACGATATAGTAGTCAGAGGTGATTATGCATACCTTGCAACATCGGATAACTCCGGAGAGGTCATGGTTATCGATATCAGTAACCCAAGTGCCATGGTACATCCTGATATAAGTGGTCTCAAATACAATGCACCCGGAAGTGCTGACGCAACAGCTGTATACGTATCAGGTAACACACTATACGCAGGAAGAAACAGAGATGGATCACAGGACGACTTTTTCGTACTTGATATTGAATCAGACCACACACTCACACTGAATACATCTGTCGATTTTGATGACAACCTATGCGATATCTACAACCCGACGACTGGCAACTACAACACAAATCAAAAGTGCCTTAAAAATAATACTGCGATCACAGGTATACAGGTAAGTGGCAAATTCGCCTTTCTATCCACCACAAACTCAACAGCAGGGTTCCAAGTCTGGGAGATATTTGACCTCGCAAACATAAAAAACAGAAGCGCCTATAACTACTCTGAAAACTCTACTGATCTACAATTCTTTAACGACCGAGTCTACACCTCAAACACCAGCAACAATATCTTGCGTGTGATCTTTGATAATCCACCGGCATAAACATGAATAAGAATCTCAAAAAAAATAAACAAGCCGGATTTGGCCTCATTGAAACACTCATCTACATTGCACTGATGGCGTTTATTATCGGTGGCGGTGTCATGGCTGCGTACTACCTCATCGATGCGTCAGAACAAGGAGGAGATACCGTCAACACAAACGCAGAAGCAGAATTTTTACTTCGTAAAATAGATTGGGTACTTACTGGAGCTGATACAATTTTTATTCCAACCCCAGGCAACACAAGCCTTACCCTATATCTCTTTAACGACAACATTACACTCAACAACATCACGGTCGGACTCTCTGATGGTCAGGCATACATAGAACGTGGCGATGGGCAAAAAGATATCACAGGCGATCGAGTTTTGATCGAAAATTTACAATTTGAACATATACCTGCCACCGGAGGAAAACCAGCTGGGATCAAAGTCACGTTCACTGCGGATGGCGAACCTTATGTGACGACTAAATATTTGCGAAATTAACATGAACAAGCGACACACAAAACAAAGTGGCTTCGTTGCACTCATGACTGCTATCGTGCTGTCTCTCATTATTATTTTAATTACCGCGACACTCAATCAATCAGGATTCTTCGCTCGATATATTGCACTCGATAGTGAATACAAGGAAATGTCAGTTGCACTAGCCGAAGCCTGTATCGATAATGCAATCCTACGCATAATCAGTGACGAGACGTACGGAGGAAATGAAACCCTGCGTGTAGGAGATGAAATATGTACGATACGACCTGTCCAGATAGATGCGCCAAGCGCCGGTATGTATACCATTGAAACACAAGCCGCCTTTAACGAGGCAACGACAAATTTACGAGTAGTCATAGATGGAAATGACTATTCGATAGAGAGTTGGACGGAAGTTCAGTCTTTTTAAGGGTGTCTTGTGTTTTCATGAAGTTTGTTGTAAGGTTCGCACCAGATAGCAACCAACTTTAGTTTATTTATTAACTTATTTTTAAAAATATGAATATGTTCAGAAAAGCAAAAGGAAATCAGAAAGGCTTTACTCTTCTTGAGATCCTCATCGTTATCGGTATTATCGCCATCTTGGCAACAGTTGTGTTGATCGCACTTAACCCAGCTCGTCAGTTTGCACAGGCACGCAACTCACAGAGAGTTTCAAATGTGAATACAATCTTGAATGCGATTGGTCAGTATGTTGCAGACAACAAAGGTGAACTTCCTGCAACCTTTACTACATCTGCTCAAGATTTTTCAGATATTTCCGGTCTCTGTGCAAATCTTATACCAACATACATCCCTTCTCTACCAACTGATCCAAAAAGTACCTTCGATGGCGCATCAATCGACTGTACTACTATGGGAACAACAGATATCGAATACGATATATCTGAAGACGCTGATGGACGCATTACTGTTTCTGCGCCATTAACAGAAATATCGTCTACAACAATCTCCGTAACTCGATAACCGTTTCAGTTACACAAAACAAAAACTCCGGATATCCGGAGTTTTTGTTTTACATATTTCTACTGTCGTACGCCCAGTGAAGCAAAGCCTGTCTCTGTCGAGGTCTACAATGCTCATCTCCCGCCCTACAATTCGCTTTTATCTGTCCAACATGTCGTCGCATTGCATTCCACCTTTTTATCTGCCTCTCATCATCGTCACTCCTCCGTCCAATATAATACCGACAATACCATTGAAACCACCCATGCGGATCTTGCTTGTGTATCCATCTTTTTCGTTTCCATTCGGAAAGTGTCTGGCTCGCACGAACACCATAATAATTCAGTTCCTTGTGCTTTTCGTGGTCTCTTGAAAGTTCTACACCTGCAAACCAGCTCTTAGGCAGGTCAGTCGGAATCAAATCCTTTACCCCTATAAAATACGCTCCGCCAAACACGCCAAGTTCGAGCATCTCTTTTGGCGTGAGACCCGGCTTAAAATCTGTATCAAAATTACGTCCCGTTGGTGAAGACAATTCATAGATATATTTTTTTTGAAACGAATCAGAGTATATTATTTTTTTATGCGCCATATGTTACCAAATAATACGCAAGCAACAACACTACAGACCACCACCCGACAAAAGAAACTACAAAGCTGACTTTTATTTTATTCTGAAGAGTTTTTGGCAATATCTTATCTGCTTCTCCATCTTTTTCTTGTTTCAATAGACGAGGACTCACATAAAAACTTAAAAAAATACCATTGAGAACAAGGAGTATTGCAAGCAGGCCATGTATAACTGGAATACCTTGAAACGGTTTATTGCTGTAAAACAGAAAACCGCCAATAACAGCCAATAGTGTTCCAATCCAAATAAGTGGTTTAGTTACTTTGTGCGCACGAATAGTTGTAAGTGTCCAATATGATGACTGTCTCCCCAAGAAGCCCAAAGTATCTATAACAGTTACCGCCCCAAGACCAATGATGAACCCCGCAATAAATAAAAAGAGTCCTATTGTTTCCATATCTATATTATTTCATAGATTTGCAGAGTTTTTTCTACCATTTCACTCAGTAAAAATGTATCGTGCCGAGCTTCAAAATGAGCACCGTGTTTGAGTACAGCAAGTATTTGTTCAGCAAGCTTCTTACTATCCTCTTTTGCAACCAAAACACCGCATTCTGTCCCTACAATTTCCGGAACACCGCCTACAGCTGTCGCAACAATCGGAACCCCCGCACTTCGTGCCTCAATCAAGCTATACGGCAACCCTTCTTTAAGTGAGCTACTGACATACACATCAAACGCCTTTACGTATCTCTCGGCTTCCTCAAAAAAACCAGGGAGCAATACGTATGCTTCCAGTTTGTATCGTTTGATATACTGCTCCAACTCTTTTCTCATTTTCCCGTCACCAAGCACAATAAAAAGAGTTTTTGAACTTTCTCTCACAACTCGCGAAGCGGCGTCAATAAGATACCGAAGTCCTTTGTTTTCATAAAAATTTGCAATCGTTCCTACCACTTTTGCATCGTGCGGTATGTCATGGCCAATTTTTTGAGAAATCACTTTTCGAGCTTCTTTTTTTTCAAGAAAGTATTGATCTGTTTGTTCAACACCATTGTAAATGGTCGTAATCTTCTTTGGAGAAATTATCTTTAATTGCAGTGCACTATGCCGATCATACTCCGAAACTGCGATAACATGGTCGGTAAACAAAAAACCAAACCATGTCAGAAATATATAGAACCATTTTGTGAGAAAACTTTGTTTCTCGTTAAATACAAATCCATGTGCTGTAAAAATAACTTTTTTAACTCGTGCCAATTTAGCAGCAATCGCACCAACAACTCCCACCTTACTACTATTGAGATGCACCACATCAAATCGCTGTTCCCTAAAATAATGCCAGAGTTCAACAAACGCATATATTTCTTCGAGCAACGAGATTGATCTGAGAACATGAGCAAACTGATGTATTTTTACTCCCTTGTCTTTCAGCTTATTGAGAAGCACCGGTTCACCTCGTCCTGTCCCTACGGTTACACTAAGTCCTTTTTTATGTAGACCAAGAGCTAGATCATAGACATATCGCTGTGCCCCACCCCATTCCGGCTGTGTCACGATAATGCAGATTTTTGGAAAATGAGACATGGCAGTATTCTATATCATCCGCACCAATTTTTCCGCCTCCTTTTCACTCTTTTCCAAATACTCCGTATAAATTTTTATTTTACTAAGTTTCCCTTTTTCCATTAAATACGTTTGTTCAGCCTTGGCATGTTCTAAAAGTTTTCTATCATGAGTCACAAGCACTACAGTCCCTTCATAGGTAGTAAGTAGTTCTTCAAGTGCTTCAACACCTTCAATATCAAGATGGTTTGTCGGCTCATCGAGTACGAGAACATTGACCGACTGCGTCGCAAAGAGCGCGAGTAGCAATCGCACCCTTTGGCCTGAAGAGAGGTCGCTGATCCTACCTTTTGTATGAACGTCATCAATACCAAATTTTTTAAGCAGATTGAAAACCTGATGCTCACTGAGTACCGTATGTTTTTTTATAAATGAAATAGGCGTGCTCCGTTTTGGTAAATTATCATGCTCTTGCATGAGGTTTCCAATACGCACACCACTTCCTCTCTCCATACTTCCTTTTTCTGGCGGAATTATGCCAGTAATTATTTTAAGAAGTGTAGATTTACCAGCACCATTATTTCCCAAAAGTACCACACGGGTACCATACGGAATGTCGAGCAGTACGTCTGTGAGTTTGAAATCTTTGTATGAAAACGAAACCTTATTCACCAACATGTCCGCCACACCTTTTTCCTTTTCTGATTCAAGCGGAATAACAAGCGGGGTTTTCTCGGAGGGCTTTGCCAATTTATCCATCCGATCAACACGCCCCTCAAGCACTTGGGCAACTCTCGCCGATTTTCTTGCACGATTTTGTTTGAACCCGCGGAGCATTTTGTCGTTATCATCAGGTTGCCATTTCGCACCCTTTGCCGCTGCTTCTTTTTTTTGCGCAGCACGCTTTAACAGGCGCTCCATTTCATATTGCTGGAGCGTATACTCGAGCTGTTCACGCTTTTCTCTCTTTTTTTCTTGATCCAAATAGTTGCTGTATTTTCCGCGCGTCAGCGTGAGCGTCCGCTCAACAGGATCAAGGGCTAAAATTCTATCAGCAACGTTATCCAAAAAAGCTCTGTCATGAGAGACAATTATTGCCGTAACTTTTTTTCGAGTCAGATATTCTTCAAGCCAGATGACCGATGCGATATCCAGATTGTTTGTTGGCTCATCAAGTAGTAAAAGCTCCACATTACATAACAAGATAGCCGCAAGTGCGACTTTTCTTTTTTGACCGCCAGATAGTTCGTTGATTTTATATTCAACACCAACATGTTCCATTTGGAATCCGTGGAGCATCGTTTCAATTTGGTATACAGGCACATCGTACCCAGCCTCGCGATCCACATATGTTTTGATAGTCTCTGTCTCTCGCGCAATGGTTTCTTGTGCCAGAAACCCAACCCGAACGCGCGGATGGAATTCAATTTCACCCCTTGTCGGTTCTTCGAGACGAGCTAAAACCCGAAGCAGTGTTGTCTTGCCGATACCATTTGGACCAACGAGCGCCGCCCTCTGTCCCCGTTCTATAGAAAAAGATACGTCCTTAAGGACGGTTCGATAATCATATTTTTTCTCAAGATGTCGTACCAAAAGCATACACGTTACCTTAAACTACAAATAGGTTTAAAGCAAAGTAGCAATAAGTGCCACAAGACCGGTCATGCATGATCCCCACAATAGATCTACAGCAGTCAATGACCACGACCAACCGCGTACTGTTACATGATTTGTAAAATCATATGCTGCATATGCAGCAAGCCCAAGAAGACCCCCTCTTAGAAAAACAGTAAGGTAACTATGGGAATATATAGATGCTGGCCAGATAATAAACACAAGGATTGCAAACGAGAAAATAAGGTAGAAAGGAATTGCCAGTGCCAGATTTATCTTCTCAGGCATTATATGCCCAAGTCGCTTTTTATAAAAATCACCCATAACATATGCAAGCCACAGCACATCAAGCGCAAGTAAACTTGCGAGAATAATCAGATAGTCATACATGTCCTAATCTTCTATGAAAGCAATATAGTTGTAAAGATACCTCCCAACAATCCTCCCCACACAATATCAATCAAAATCAAAAACATTGACCACTTAAACACAACATCTTTATTGGTGAGATTGAAAAGCATATAAATCGCCATACCAATCAAAAACCCTCTCAGGAAGACCTCCTGCTTATCGAGCAACCCCTCTTTAAATGGCACTTCAACATAGAGCAGGATAAGACCATACATAACACCCCAAAAAAGATCAGAGATGCCAGGCTCTCCTCCAAACGTCATTTTGTCAGGTACACCATGCGTGGCACCGTAGCGCCTATAGAATGAAGCGGTTTCCACCCTCCACACTTTATCAACCACCCACACAAGAGCTACTATAGAGAGTACATGGAAAGAAAGAAATTCTTCGAACCCCATGGATTACATTGTGAACCCTGCATTCAAGAGATACACACCAAGTACAATAGAAAGAAGACTACCGCTGATATACCATCCCGGTTTATTAAACCTTTTGAAAATCTTCTTTATAGATTTTGTCGGTGCCATCAAATACATAACACCCTCAATCACAAGCCACCAACTAATAATCGTGAGTACCAAGCGAAAATCTTTCTCCCAAATGTTGTGTGCAGTCACAAGTGCAATACCTGCAAACAGCTCGAGAAGCGCGATGAGAATGAGTAACGCTCTGCTACCTGCAAACTCTTCAATGACAGGCATGAGTGTTTTTCTTCTCCAAATAAAAATAATGCCAATGACGAGAAACCAGATACCGAAAATTTTTGAAAGAAAAATAGAAAGTTCCATAGAAATACTTTATTTATAATTAACGTATCATTAAGCTTACCAAAATCTTCATATTTCTTGTTAAAAGTTATACACAGAAAAAATAAAACGAGATGATCTCGTTTTATTTTGAACCATAACTAAATCCTCGCACCGTCAGATATCCGAGTAGTATCACAACTATCCATGACATCCACATTGGAATCATGTATCCACCGAGCTCAAGAGTCCACCCATTAACGATGCGCAAAAAATGCAATATTGCTACAAGTAAAAATATTGTAGAAACAACCCCATAATATCTTTGTGTATTTTTTTGATTACTCTTCCAAAACATAAGTTTTTATACATTAATTTTTAAAAACGACTGCGATATATTTTCCATATTGAATACAGTGCGCCGAGCGTGGCTGCAAAAAACAATCCTTGTAACACCTGCTCATCAATACTCCATCCATAGTAACGCGACAGATCATACAGAACATACACAGCAAATGTGACCGTGAGCCCATACATATAACGCTTGCGTCTTGCTGAAAGAAACGCGAGCACGGCAATGATAGCTTCCAAAACTATAGAAATGACCTGCAGGGACGGAATATCCATTTTTATGAATTAAGAAACAAGATGGTCAGTTGAAGCATGGTTGCAAAAATTACCCACAAAAGATACGGGATATTCATATAGACAACCCAGCGCATTTTTTTCTGTCTCCACGCAACAGCTACAGCCCAGATCAAGGTCCCGAGTACTAGTAAAATATCTAGTGTTGCCAGCCAGAGGTTGCCAATACCAAACAATATCGGCGTAAAGAACAGATTGAAAATAATGTTCAAGGCAAAAGGTAGCGCCACATCTCCATCAAGCTTCTTTCGCATAAACCGATAAAACACGTACCCGAACGAAATAAAAATTAGTAGATAAAGCACAGACCATACAGGACCAAACACTTCGGGCGAAGGAGCCCAATATGGTTTTATAAATTCGTCATACATTGCATATTCTTTCATGTGGTTATTGTACTAGAAAAATTATTTGTTTATGGGATAAAGATGGGGATTATGAGATACACAAAACACTCGCAGATACTATCTGCGAGTGTTTTGTGTATTATAAAATTATTTTGTTTTAATTTGACGCCACAACCAAACTACGAGCAAAATACCTACAATAAGCCAAACGATTTCACTCAAAAATCCAAAGGTTCCTCCTCCCCAATACAACATGATAGAAATTAATTAGCTAATAAATCTGATTTTAGTTTAACAGAAGGCCACCCCGTTTGGGCGGCCTTTACAAAGAACCTGTGATTAGTCTCGCACCTGATCCAGCGTTAATCTCCCTACTGGTTCCAGGTACAGAAATCCGATACCCGGTCTTCCTCCTCTCTCCTTCGGCTTACCGAAGTGAAAAAGTGACCCAAAAGCATCGGTACAAAAATTGTATGGCGTGTTAGGCAACAGAACCAGACGCCTCATGGAGTCAGGTGCACGAAACCATCGTCCGTCCTCCTGATTCCCTATGAGCTTCATCTCTGCAACCCACGCGAGATCAACTTCGACGAGTTTCGTATTCGGATTGACCCGCAGTGATTCTATGACGCCATGGAGCACACGTTCATTATTGGGCAGATTAATCCGAAAATCTCCCATAGGCTTCATGCCGGCTACCGCTTCCCAGTCTCTTCGCAAGGTGTACATGGTTCCTCCTGACAGGATACGCCCCTGTATTGTTTTATGCTTCTTGCGCAATCTTGTCAATTATAAAAATATTCTCACCAATTTCAAATCATCATACGAAAAACCGCTCCCTAATTTATTTTTGATAGGACCCAATGGTCTCTCACCACCTGCTTGCACACCTTGCTTTATAAATTCATTACGTATCTTTACAAATTTTGTTGTAGAAATTTCCTTGCGAATATGATCAAGATCAATAAAAGGATCCTGCTCTTTTATTTTTTCTATATGAGAGAGAATCGTATCGCGCTTGAGTCCTCGCTCTTTCGCAATATCTTTACTATTTTTACCTAATGCCACCAGTTCATATGTTTGAGTCACCGTATCTATTTTTTGTGATGATCCAACTTTTTTTACACGCTGCAAAAAATCATCATGAGATCGTTTGAGTGCTTTGGGTTCTGCGACTCGTATATCGCGCACCCACTTCCCTGACAACTCTTTAAACTTCATATCTTGCTCGAGCACTTCTGGATGTACCATAAATGCTTGGCGGTTTATACCGGCAAGCGTGAGTCCTCCGAGTGTCTTTACACGAGAGAGTGCCACATATCCCATACCTGGTTCAAATGAGCGCGACAAATCTATATGTGCAGCATCCAAACTCATACCCTGACTTTTATGGATCGTAATAGCCCATGCAAGACGTAGTGGATATTGTGAAATTTCTGCCTTTACTTTTCCATCATCTTCGATTTGCCACGTATCCTGAGGAACATTGATAAGTGTTCCGTCCACTGTTCGAACTTTTATCGTGTCATACAACAGTTCTTCAACAATACCGAGTGTACCGTTTACATATCCTAAATCAAAGTTATTTTTTACAAACATAACCCGAGCACCAACCTTGAGCTTGAGTAATTCCGGCGCAAGACAACTTTTCACCAATGCTTCAACTAGTGGTTTCGGACCACGCGTGTACATCTTGTATTCAAATACTTTTCCAGAAATATTGTTGAGTTCTCGATCATTTTGTACATCTACATTTGCGTTATGTGAATGCAGAACAGTTGGCTCCATACCAATATCTGGCTTTTTATTGAGTCTCCCTTGGAGCAATTCTTGATGATACACATCAACAGCGTTATCACGAATCGCATTGAGTACAGAGAGATATTCATCATCATTTTGTCGATATTGTTCTTCAAGATAACAAACTGCCGGATTAAGCACCTGCCACGCGTCCGAACAATATGCAAACCGCGCCGGTTCTTCACCTGCTCGTGAGACAGGTGGTAATTGAAAAAAATCTCCCGAAAAAATAACCTGCATACCGCCAAATGGATTGTCATTATCTCGAAGTGTTCGTGCTACCTGATCAACCAGATCGAGTCTGAAATGGTGAAGCATGGAAACCTCGTCTACCACCAACACATCCGTATTTTGAAATCGGTTTCGCAATTGCGAACGATCTCTCAGAACCTCCAGATCATGAGGAGATAAATAATCTTTGATACCAATACCAGACCATGCATGGATAGTCATGCCAGACAGATGAGTGGCTGCAATACCCGTAGAAGCCGTCACGCCAACTGACACACCTTTTTCTTTGAGATAATGTATGTAATTACGCAGAACATGGGTCTTACCGCTCCCCGCTGCTCCCGTGAGAAATACGCTTTGCCCTGTCTTTAAAATATCAAGTGCCTCCTGTTGTGTCATACAGATATGTTACTACAACAAGCGCGTTATACAGACTTACTCTTGCTTCAAACTATTGCGTAAAAATGTGAGTGTCTTCTGCCATGCATCTTGCGTCTCAGATCGAGCGTAGTTGTCCCCCGATGGATTGGCGAATGCATGACCTACACCGTCATAGACATGGATTTCGTTTGGCACGCCGGCTTCACCAAGTGCCTCTTCAAATTCTCGCACTGTCGCAACTGGAATCGACGTATCTTCTGCTCCAAAGATACCGAGCACGGGCCACTCCATCCGTCCCAATTCACCTGGATTTGTATTGAGTCTACCGTAGTAAATAACCGTCGCATCCAAAGATTCGCCTGAGAGTGCCACATTGAGTGATTGTCCTCCTCCAAAACACCACCCGAGTGACGCAACCTTAGGTGCATCCTCTCTACGTAAGAATGTCGTAGCCGCACGAAGATTTTCCGTAGCCCTAGCTTGATTAATACCAGACGAAAGTTCGCGGGCTCTATCGGGTGTTTCGGCGACTTCTCCGTCATAGAGATCGACAGCAAGAACTTGATATCCTTCTTGCGCCAAATTTTCTGCCTCTCGTTTTATATGTTCATTGAGTCCCCACCATTCATGGATCATGACAACGCCTGGGTAATTCACCTCATCATCCGGTCTCACAAAGTATCCTGCTGTATCTTCAAAATAGACACGCATTGAGGATGTAAGTGGTATCTGTTCTGTATTTGCTTCTGGCACGGTTGTATCTGTGTTATTTGTTGATTGTTCAGAAACTGGCAACCTCCAGATCACAAAGAGTCCAACGAGCGCAATAATCAGAACAATAAATATTGCTTTCATAAGCTATCCTTTGATGAAAATTTCAAAATCATCAAGTGATTCCCCTTCTGCAACGGGGATTAAGTTAAGATCCGCTCTCATACCGTTCCATGTTGCGGTAATCTCCGCATCTTTTTCTGCTTCAAAATCTACTTTAAATCGAGTTGGTGTAATGACCTGTGCACATGCTTCTGCTTGTGTCGTCACCTCAAATTCAATAATCACCTGATCTGGGTCGGTACCACGCGTTACGACTGGATTTACATTTAAAATGTGACATGGTGTTGGCAAATTTACCTCACCTGCAACCACATGCGTTCCGTCACTAAATTCATGCTTTGCAGTAATAAGTACTCCGCTGTCTTCTATCTGCGTATCATCATTTTCTTCTACCACAGGAACTTCGGGACCTCCATTTCTCCAAAACAAAAGCCATCCCAAAAGAAGCAAGCCCATGATGACAATGATGGTAGTGATCGTTGCTTTATTCATAAAAAATTTGATTTAAAATTAGACAATATGACTCTGGCTTTATTATAACATGACCATTCATGAATCTATTCTAAACACCAGTTCGCACGTGTTACAACAAAAACACCCCTCACATGGAATCCATGTGAGGGGTGTTTTTGTTATTTTAGTGCTTCCGCATCATCCTTTGAGAGGAATTTGAACATGTTACCTCCACAGTTTGCACATATGCCACGTGCCTGATAGCGACCCTTCTCATTCTGCTCCACCTTTGGATCTTTCATAACCTGCATTGTCGGTTTGTTATTTGCATCGCGACATTTCATGCACAAAGCTTTTAGTTCTGCCATATATGTATATCTAATTAATAAACACTGAGATATTTCTCAATGATTTGATTATGCTACTATTAGCAACATGAGACAAATAGTATATGGGGACACGAATATATGCAATAGAGCCTCATGTGTGACATGTGTTATAAATTTTTAACTAACGTTTCAATATGAATACACAAAAAATTGTCATTATTGTCGGTATCATCATCTTGCTTATTATCGGATGGTGGTCATTTGGAAATAATGCTGAAGCACCAACCGACGAAATTAATGAGACATCTGATGAGCAGACAACCACAAATACAGCCACAAATCGTAACGGCAATACAAATACAGACACCAACGGTGTAACATCTGATCCAAACGCCATAGCGCCTGTCCCAACAGGAAATAACACATCTGCTGATACTGCCGATGAAACAGTAACAGACACTGCGCCTACTTCAGAAGTTATCGTACGATACACCAATATCGGCTTCACGCCAGAAAGTATCCGAGTTGCAGAAGGAACAACTGTTACGTTCGTAAACGAAAGCACGAGTGGCATGTGGGTAGCATCAGACAATCACCCATCTCACACCATCTTGCCTGCCTTTGACCAAAAAGCAGCAGTTTCCATGGGCGGAACGTACTCATTTACCTTTGACACAGTAGGATCATGGGGCTTCCACAATCATCTTCGTCCGGAGCATGATGGTATCGTTTTGATTTACGCGCAATAAGTCAAGGCTCTAAAACCGCCCCACACATAAGCGCATGTTCGGGGCGGTTTTTATCGTCCACAGGTATTTTTTCTTTCATACAGTATTCATATGTATAATGTAAAGTAGACTTTACATTATTAGTAAGGTCACTTTATTAATGTAATCATAATGTATGATAAAAACTATTGATATACGTATCGTTTCTGTTCTCGGCACATTGGCTCTAGTTTTTGCATTAGCACCAACATTTGCATCTGCTGCACCAGTAGAAAAAACAGATGGCTTTGTATGCCCTGTTATCAAGACAGACGCAGTACTAAATAGTCCGAAAGGTGCCCCAATCGGCGAAGGTCACTACACTATCATTGGACCAAACGTATCTGTACCTGTTCATGCCACAAACGGCGATGGTGCAGGATCTCCAGGAGGCCCCCACTCCGAACCGGGTGACACCGACTACACGGCAGTGTGGTCAGGACAATAGACGCATATGTTATGCTATAGAGCAGTGAGGTGATCCACCCCATGCCGGAAAACACGGGAACCACCATTCCTATCCCCCAAGACAACCGCTTGGCCGAAGTAGAGAAGCCGGGCACATCGCATGACGACGACGCGTTACTTGCGGCACTCGTCGAACAATTTGGACTTGTGACCCGAATGCCACAAAAATTGATTGCCACTGTCCTTTGATCTTCTGATCTTCCGACGTTTGCGTGTGGGCGCAAATGTCGATCGACAGACCGCTTCGCAAGAAGCGGTCTTGTTTATATATAATTATTTTTCATCTCTGCAGTAGAATTCTTGACCATTTTTTCCAAAACATTTAAGTCAACGTCTGAAAGCCGTTTTACATAGAGACACCCCACACTTGTTTTATGTTTCCCGAGTTTTTTCAAATCATCTGTATTTTTCTTAAAGCCAGGCATCATATAGATCGTCAGATTTTGCACCCGTGGAGAAAACCCTGTGAGGAAAAATTTGTGTTTACTGCCATCTCTCCGTGTATATTCGTATTCTCCAAAACCAATCATGGAATCCCCCCACATATACGGCTTCATCCCTGTCGCTTTTTTAAACAATTTCAAAAGCGTTTCCGCATCCTTTCTTTTTTGCTCATCAGCAACAGACTTCAAAAAAGCCGTAATACTCTTATTATTTTTTGTTGTTTTCATCTCTGTTACCACATCTTAATTATAACTGATTGAATATATCGCCAAACACCGGTGAAAATTACAAAGTAACTCTTTTTAATAAGAGTGCGTTTAATACAACAATGACTGTAGATCCGCTCATGAGCAACGCTCCTACTTCCGGACGCAAGAAAAATCCAAATGACGCAAATGCACCAGCTGCCGCTGGAAGAGCTACAATATTGTAACCAAGTGCCCACACAAGATTTTGAATCATTTTTATGTAGACACTCTTTGAAAGTCTCACGAGCTTTACCACATCCATCGGATCGCTCTGCATCAATACAACGTCACCTGATTCTATAGCCACATCAGTACCTGCACCAATGGCTACCCCAACATCCGCTTGTGTAAGTGCCGGCGCATCGTTGACCCCATCTCCAACCATGACTACCGTATTACCTTCATTCTGTAATTTCTTTATGTGTACATATTTATCCTCTGGTAATACGTTGGCGATATATGTATCAATAGAAAGTTCTTCCGCAACAGATTGAGCAACCCGTTCATTGTCTCCCGTAAGTATTGCGACCTTAATTCCCATAGCATGCAAATGTGCGACAGTATTATAGGCAGACGGCTTCACCGCATCCGCTAGCACAATGTATCCAAGTACCCGTTCATGATCGGCTACATATACACGCGTTCCTTCTGTTTCTACATCAAATTCTTGGCTCATTATTTTTGATACCAATCTCTCATTTCCCACTTTGTATTCAGTCTCTCCAATCTTTGCCTGCACACCTTGTCCCGCTATATTTTTAAAATCTGAGATATGATCGAGTGTGACCCTTTGCTCCTTGGCATATGCCATAAGAGCAGTGCCTATCACATGGGACGAATGTTGTTCGAGTGATGCAGCAATACGTACAATCTGTTGTTCATCTCCTCCAGGAATTGTTACGACGCGCGTCACTCCGAATTTTCCTTCTGTCAGTGTCCCTGTTTTATCGAAAACTATATAATCCGCTTTACGAAGAATTTCTATTTTTGCAAGATCCTTGATAAAAAATCCATTTTTCACTGCAAGCGATGTTGCAATCGTCGTAACCGTAGGGATAGCGAGACCGAGTGCATGCGGACACGCAATAACAAGCACAGTAATCGCAAGTGTCATACCAAAAACAAATGGCTCTCCAATAATAAGTGTCCACACGAGCAGTGCTACAATCGCCGTAATACCTGCAACAAACGTCAAGATTGCCGCAGCTCTATCTGCAATACGCTGTGAGCGTGGCTTTGTATGACCGGCTTCACTAATCAATTTCTGGATTTGCCCGATAGTTGAGTGTTCTCCTACGCGTAACAGTTTTACGGTCAGTGACCCATCGAGACATATAGAACCTGCAACCACCTGATCACCTTCTGTTTTATGAATTGGTTTAGATTCACCGCTGATCAGTGATTCGTCTACATGTGCAGATCCACGACTCACTCGACCATCAGCCGGAACTTTTTCTCCTGGCTTAACCAAAACCATGTCTCCTTCACGCAAGGTATCAATCGTAACATCAATCTCTCCACCCTCAATCAACTTATGTGCTTGTTTGGGCAAAAGTTTTGCAACCTCTCCGAGCGCATCTCCTGCCGCGTTACTCGATTTTGCTTCGAGATAATGTCCAAAGAGAAGTACCCAGATAAGGGTCGATATCTCTAGGTAGAACTCTGTTTCTAATGCAGGCACGAATGTAGAAACTACAGAAAACAAATAGCCCGAACCAACTGCAAGTGAGACCAGTGTCATCATGCCGTATTTTTTTGCTTTGATTTCATGAAGCGCATGTTCAAAAAACACAAAGGCAAAACCAAAAATGACTGTAGCAATACCAAATCCGATCCACTGTGCATACGGCAAAATACCGATGCCAAAAAAATCTGTTATCCCTCCATGTGTGAGTAATAGTGGAATAAGTAAAAACGTAACAATCCAAAATCTCTTGATATACATCGATGCATCACCATGACCCATGCCATGCCCAGCAGCCTGATGTGCATGATGGTTATGGTTCATGTTTCCTACAGTATCACTATGACAACAATCCATATGCATTACCAATTTTTACAGCACTCAATAATATGTCGACCGACAGCTTTGATACGTTCGTTGTGTTGAAACATATATATGAACACACTCATCGCCCATAGTGCGGCAAGAAATCCAAAAACCTCTTCCGATATGTATCGTTGCAATAACCCATACGCAATAACAATGAATGTCAGGTACAATGCAATTTTAAATATCTGAAATGATTCCGGAACTTTTTTACTCACAAGTTCTATCAAACCCACTACACTACCTCCCATAAGAATACCTATAAGCACCGGATCAGTACGCACGCCCGTATAATAAAGTGCGAGGAACACAATCCACGTCGCGCTGACCGATCCACATAATGCACAGACATTGAACCAAGAAATCCTACGTAGTAACAAAATCAACACATATAAGACAACGACACTAATAAGTACATAGAAGAGACTATTCATGACAAAACTTGAATTAAAATTGACACGAGAATCAGCAGTGACAGCGTCAGACTAATGCCTTGATACGGAATCTGCTTTCCACGTGTTTTTGTAATAAACCGACTCAGATATGGTGATATGAGCATGATAATTGCACCAATAAGAACACCCAACAGATACAAGTTTATAGTATACGTCGTCCCATACTCACCAATAAACGGAATGTACAGTGGCGCATAATGCTGTATCAGTGGCATGATAGGCACCACAGTTCCTAAGAATATGACGGTAGTCAAAATTGATATCTGATAAGGCACATACTGTGTCTGTATAGTACGTGAAATCCAAAGCCCAAGCGCAAGTGCGAATGCGCCAATGAGTATTCCAACAATAACAGAAGATACACCGAGTGATGCTGCGAGAACCGCAAGTGCCCCAGCACCAGCCGTACACAGCGGACAATGAGCTGAGGCAACATTCGGAACAACCGCAAGAGGTGTGAGTAATAGAATTTTTTTCATACTATATTGTCATAAACATCTCTCCCACCGTTCCATCGTGATTAATCTCGTAAATCTCAAACGGTTCATTCTTTGGTCCAGGCATGCCAGGCGACCCTGAGGGCATACCGGCCATACCAATACCCTTAATATCCGGACGTTCTGTAAGTAATTTTTGGACCGCTTCTTCAGGGACATGCCCTTCTACCACATATCCACCAACCTCCATCGTGTGACAACTTTCTAATTCATACGGTACACCAAGCTCTTTTTTGATTACAGACATATCAGCAACATTTTCTGATACCACATCGTATCCTTCACCCTTCATATACGAAGTATATACGCCACAACATCCACACGTCGGAGACTTATATATCGTTGCAATTATCCCATTTGATTCGCGCACTACTTGCCCACCACGCGTTTGAAAAACCATATAACCGAGAACCAATATCAGAATGACACCAAGACCACTGATAAAAATTTTATTCATATTCATGTTAGTTGTTTCCATACCATTCACTAAGCCAACCCTTCATCATGTCTACTTCTGCAGTCTGCGCGCTTATAATATTGTTCGCCATTTCTACGAGCTCTGGCCGTTCTGTTTGGCGAAGTAGTTCCTCAGCCATCTCAATAGCACCCAAGTGATGCACAATCATTCCACGTAAAAATGCCTCTTCATACTCCACACCACTTTTACCACGAAATCCGATCATCATTTCATCCATTGCATGCATCATGGCACCATCCCGATCAATTACCTCATCTCCATACATATGTTCTCCCATTTCTTCATACATTGACTCATTAGAAAAAGATCCATACGGTCTTGCATTTACACCAAAGAAGTAACCTCCGAGTAGTCCTAATATAAGAGCTAACAACCCGATCATAAGCGTAGAATTTTTGTTTTCCATATTATTTTTTCTTAGATTTTTTAAACACATTTATAATCTCACCCACCGCCTTTTTCTCTTCGCCATGCTTCATCTGATGAATCACGTGTTCAGAAAGATGATTTTCGAGCATCATATCCTCCACCGCAGAGAGAGCACTGCGTATAGCTGACGACTGTGTGATGATATCGATACAATATTTATTTTCATCGACCATTTTTTGCACACCACGTACTTGCCCTTCGATACGCCGAAGTCTGTTGCTCACTTTGTTTTTAAACTCTGTTTTCATTATGCACAGTATACCCTATAGGGGTATACTGTGCAAGTAGATAACAAAAGGCGGTTACCGCCTTTTGTTATTTGTATATAGTGAACACTTATCCCAAATGGGCGTGGTCGTTCCATGCAATGAGCGCCCACCTTTCTACTTTAAATATTGGATGTGTACCACGTCTTATGAGGGTAATACCTGTATTGTTTGACACAAGTGTTAAGTGTAATTTTGCATGCTCTTCATACGTCAAATCTTTACCAAAAATAACTACAGCAATAATTGCACGCAGAATTCCTGCATGCGTTACAACAAGTATATTTTCTTCCTCAAGAGATTCGAGTAATTCCAATGATTTTTGCGCTCTTTCTTTTACGTCCTGAAAGCTCTCACCGTCTTCATGTCTCCATGTGGGATCTTCCAACCATTTTTCGTGAGCAAGTTTGCGTACCTCCAAATACTCAGGGTCATCATGTCTTGTACCAAAAAACCTACTTGCCGACCTGCGCTCACCAAAAAAATCAGAATGAGTAATCTTTTTATGTAAATCTTTATTAATAATATCCGTCGTTTCTCGCGTTCTTTCATACGGACTTGAAACAATAATATCTACCGGAATATTCTGAAATCTTTTTGCCACAAATTCTGCCTGCTCTCTACCCTTCTCACTGAGCGCCCCTTCAGGTCCCTGATCTTTATTCTCAACATTGAGCAAGCTTTCCCCGTGCCTTACAAAATAGACTTTTTTCATAATCGCAGTATAACAAAAAGAAGTGCCTTAGTACCCTTTTTACATCCTCCCTTTTAAAAACTTATAGAGAGAACCAGTAACGACGAGACCAACAATACCGAAAATAAGAAGAATTGAAGGGTGCTCGCGGAATGTCCGCACGCTTCCCGCCCAGAGTTCAAAACCATACATAATGGCTGCAGCGCTGAAAATAGTAAGAAATGAAAATAGGAGCGGATAACGCTTCAAAACTGGCTTTGCATATCGTCCCGCCTCTTTATCCGTTAGACGTACCACATCTTCTGCAATTTTTATCGGATCGTTTTGATTCATAATTGAAATATAGCATATATTTTAGTATCGAAAACATATCTCTATGTTATACACAGGTTTATGGATTATAAGGTTTACCTACAAAAAACAGGGTTATAATGGAAAAAGTTCATCGTGTTCTAAACTCCTTGTTTCTGCCTCGTGCAGAAAGGCACGCATGAAAACAAATAGAATACCAGGAGATAGGCTCTATACGGCTAAAAAGCGACCTCTTTGAGGGAGCTTTTTAGTTTTTGCATAAACATTGTTTTACAATCTTTTTTCCAGTATTGTATGTACCGTATTGCCGGATCGTCTAATGGTAGGACGACGCACTCTGGATGCGTTAATCTTGGTTCGAGTCCAAGTCCGGCAGCAAACTTAGATACCCTTCGGAATTTTTGGAACCGAGGGGCGCGCTTCGCGCGCCGTATGGAAATTCGGCGAGGAGGGCAAAGGATTTTTTCGGAGTGGCAGAAAGCGCGCGAGCGCGCAGGCGGGGGTTCGAGCCGACTTTCAGAAGAAAATCCCTTTTTGCTTCCAGATTTTCTCCTGAAGCGACAATTTCGGCTTGGTTAGCGTCTTTTATGAAGGCACGGCAAAGTTCGAGCCAGCGATTGCCGTTTCGTTCAAAATCCTCCAATTTCTGCTCAAAATCAATTTTAGAGTCGAGGAGAACGCGCTTCTTTGCGACATATTCTTCGCTCGATAATGTTTGCTCAAGATGCGCGTCAAGAAGGCGGTCAAGCTTCTCCTCGCACCCCTTAATTTTGAGCTTTAGATTTTGAACGAAATTGGCATCGGCGTGGGTAGTTTCTGCTTGCTCCTTGTCCAAGAGAGCAAGCATCTCATTCGCCCACGCCGAAGACAAAGAAACTTTTTGCAGATACTCGGCGATCTGCGAGGCGAGCGATTCTTCGCGGACATACGGCTCGGTGCACGCGCCCTTTTTCTTCGTACACCGATAGTACACATGACCTTTCTGCACCTCGCTCGTGATACCGCAACCACACGAGCCGCATTTCATCACACCGCGAAGAATATGTTTTTGCTCGCCTCGTTTGGCAGGGTGCGCTTTTCGCGCCATCACCGACTGGCACTGATCAAAAAGTTTCTTTGTTATCGCTGGCTTGTGCTTACCTTGATACACCTCGCCATTGAACTTAAACGCGCCGTAGTAGAACGGATTGCGCAAAATCATTTGAATATTCGAAACGGTAAGCACTTTGCCTTTCCGACTAACCAAGCCTCGGGCAGAGCAAATATCCCGCACTTCTTTCAAAGAATGTGAACCCGTGGCGTACAACTCAAAGATTTCGCGGACAAGCTTGAACCGCGCCGGATCGGGTACAATCACTCGATTCGCTTTGTCATTCAAATATCCGGTCGGCGCTTGTCCGCTCTGCTCGCCACGGCGCACTTTCTGTCGCAAACCGCGCTTCACATTCTCTGAAAGATTATCAACATAGTATTTGCTCTGCCCGAAAGCGATTGAGAGCATAAATTTGCCTTGTGGCGTGGCTTCAAACCAAAAAGTCGGAAACTTGAGCGCAACCACCTTAGCGATGTCGATAAGGTAGATAATACGCCCGCCGTCCACCGAGTTGCGCGCAAGACGATCCGGATGCCACGCCACAATCCCATCGGCTTTCCCTTTTTCAATAAGCGAGAGCATTTGATTAAAGATAGGTCGTCCCGGCTCTTTCGCCGTTTGCGATTCAACAAAGGTGTCTACGATCTCCAAATGCTCTCGCTCTGCAAATTCTTTCAACTCGTGTATCTGCGCCTCGATAGACAAAATCTGCCTGTCCGGCTCGTCGGTAGATTTTCGTGTATAGAGAAAGAATTTGTTCATATTGAAATTGGGGAAGTTATGATCTTAATCGCTTTGAAATTGCCGCCTGTCGGCTCACAAAACTTTGTTTTGAATGATGTACTCATCATGGAACCCCCGCCTGTGCGCTCGCGCGCTTTCTGCCACTCCGAAAAAATCCTTTGCCCTCCTCGCCGAATTTCCATACGGCGCGCGAAGCGCGCCCCTCGGTTCCAAAAATTCCGAAGGGTATCTAAGTTTGCTGTGTTTGTTAGAAAAAGTTCGAACATATTTTCGCGAGAACCCGACGGAGGACTAACCGCCCCAGCGCCTCCGCTCCGGCGCTCCGCCCTCGCCCCGATTCCGCTCTCATGCTTTTTCTTTTTTCGCGGGGGGATTCTTTTTGAAATGGAATGGGCGGAATCGGGGCTCGGTCGGGCTATGTGCATTATATTACACGATTGCAATATGATGCAAGTGAGAATAAAATACAAAATATGTCATCTGGCAAGAAACTAGGTGAAAACCTAAGAAAATGGCGCTTGAAAAAGAATATGTCACAAGGAGACCTTGCGATCGCTTTGAATGTGGATAGAGCCTACATCAGCAACATTGAAAATGGTCGAATGAATCCCACCCTTTCCACTTTGGAAAAAATTGCTGGGGCATTAGGGATTTCCAGTAGTGAACTTTTGAAATAATTATGGCAAAGGCTTCAAGCGACAATCTAAGAAGGGCTTCGGAAGTAAAGAATGATGAGTTTTATACTCAACTTATTGATATTGAAAAAGAGATAAAACACTACAAAGACCAGTTTCGTAACAAAGTAGTGTACTGCAACTGTGATGATCCGTTCGAGAGCAACTTTTTTAAATATTTTGCCGCCAATTTCAAAGCACTCGGATTGAAAAGACTTATTGCAACTAGTTATAAGCCGTCTCCAATAGCAAATACACAACTTGGGTTATTTGGTGATGATAAAACGCTAGAACCGCAAAAGGGTCGCCCAAAGGTGAATGCAAACAAATTCATCATCAACGATGTTGGTGATCTGGACGACGACGGTGCGTTTGACCTGAAAGACGTCGCCGAACAGCTAAAGGCAAACAAAAACAACGAGTGGTCGCCACTTGAGGGAGAAGGAGATTTCAGAAGTCTTGAAAGTATAGAGTTACTTAAGCAGGCTGATATTGTGGTGACCAACCCACCGTTTTCGCTCTTTCGAGAATATGTAAATCAGTTAGTTGAATATAAGAAGCAGTTTTTGATTATCGGTAATGATAATGCAAGGACTTAGGTGGATATTTTCGAACTAATACGAAAAAATAAAATCTGGTCAGGTTACGAAAAGGTAAAGGAATTTATACAGCCAGACGGAACGATAAAAGGGTTTGGTAATGTCGGATGGTATACGAATCTTGATGTAGCGAAGCGACATGAATCCTTAACGCTCTATAAAAAATATTCCCCGAAAGAATATCCGAAGTATGCAAATTATGACGCAATAGAAGTCAGCAAGGTTTCTGATATACCCGTTGACTATGATGGCGAAATGGGCGTGCCGATTTCATTTTTGGATAAATACAACCCTGAACAATTTGAAATTGTTGGGTCAAGTAGTAACTTATCAGGACCCATCAAAACAAAAGATGGTCTGGTCTACCGATATAAAGACCGTAATGGATATATGCGTCAAGCGGCAAATGAACGCTTTGCACTTCCCGACGGTGACACATGGCGACGAATTTACGACAGAATTGTAATTAGAAAAAAATAATATGAAAATCGAACTAAACAATATAAAGGTACGCGATGTGTTCAACGGATACAAAGATAGTGAGGAAGAAGGTGTTGTTGCGTATGGCGGCAAGCTTGATATTCGTCCGAAATATCAGCGTGAATTCGTGTATAAGCCGGAACAGCGTGATCAGGTTATCAAAACTATTCTGCGCGGCTATCCAGACGAAGATGCATATTTCCCCCTCAACACAATGTATTGGCTCAAAACAGACAAAGATACTTTTGAAGTGATTGATGGACAGCAACGCACGCTCTCAATCTGCCAATACCTAAATGGCGATTTCAGTATTGATGAAAAATATTTTCATAGTTTAAACAAGACAGAACAGGAATATATCTTGGAGTATCCATTGCAGGTATATATCTGTACAGGAAGCGACAAGGAACGGCTGGAGTGGTTTGAAATAATCAATACCGCGGGCGAAATTTTAACACCTCAAGAACTACGTAACGCAAATTATACAGGTGAATGGCTCACAGACGCGAAGCGTTGGTTTTCTAAGAGCGGGGCACCTGCATATCGCATTGGTCAGGATTATGTAAAAGGATCACCCATCCGCCAAGAATTTCTAGAAAAGGCACTGAAATGGATATCTGCACGCGACTACGGTGAAGAAAACCCTGCGGAGTATATGTCTAAACATCAGCACGATGAGAATGCAAACGAATTATGGGAATACTTTCAGAGCGTAATTGAATGGGTGCAAAAAGTTTTCCCGAATTACCGCAAAGAAATGGCGAGCGTGAACTGGGGCGAGCTATATAACCAATTCAAAGGCAAAAAACTCGACGCAGAAAAACTTGAGGAAGAGATCTCAAAGTTGATGCAAGACGAGGATGTCAGCAACAAAAGTGGTGTTTATACGTATGTGCTCACACGCCAAGAAAAGTATCTTTCGATCCGCGGGTTTAACGACAAAATGAAGCGTGAAGCGTATGAGAGACAGAAAGGTGTCTGCGTAAAATGCAAAAAGAAGTTTGAGATTGAGGAAATGGAGGCCGACCATATTACCCCGTGGCACGAGGGCGGAAAAACTCTCGCATCGAATTGCCAAATGCTCTGCAAGGACGATAACCGAAGAAAGTCAGGAATATAAAATGTCGGAAGAATATATAAAGGAATTAAGCAAAAAGTTCTTACAACTTAAAGAAGAAATTACATCGTTACTTTCTGATGCAAACAGAAGCGGGTATAGTCACTTACAAAATTACATATTCTTTGCGCACAAACCGATTTTTAGTTTTGCAGAAGCAATATTGATTTTGTGTGAAAATAAAAAGTCTAACGCCGCAAAAGTATTACTAAGAGCATTGTTTGAGGCGCATATAGACATTATTTACCATCAAATCAAAGACTCTGAACAGAGATTGGCTTTTTCTGCAAAAAGAATGTTTGACGAGAGAATCACAATATTGAACGAAATACAAAATTTGATAAAAAGATATCCGAATTTGGAAGTTCATGATGAAACTAAACTTTTCAATAACAAATATTTAACAAAAGCACTTACTGACCAAAACACGCACAAACAAGCAATTTTGAGAGCCAATCCAAATCTAAACGGAACGAAACATCTGCAGGAAAAAGCTAAATTATGCGAAGAAGGTGAAGTTAAAAATTCAGAGCCGGGCAGTTTTGAGCGCATGTACAGTCTTATCTATAGACAATTATCGCCTGTGGCACATCTAAACATAGAGGGACTTCAGGAATTTGTGGGGCAAGACAAATATGGAAGAATATTTTTCCATGAGGGCGGTAATGGTGATTTTATTGCAACGCAAGCTGTAGAGATAAGTATTGCCTTTTCTAAAGATCTTTATGACAACAAAATCCTAACTGGCGAGCAAGTAAAAATCATTCAAGAAACCGAAAATTTTATTACGCAAGCAAATATCCAATTTCAAGAATAACTTAGTCTCGTTCAACCAAAAGCCCCGCGTAACGCGGGGCTTTTGGTCACTCAACATCTATCTTGACGCGCTTCTTTATCTCTTCTTCCGATTTCGGGAGCGTAATCGTGAGGACGCCATTTTTTGATTTTGCCACAATATCGTCCTTCTTGACCCGAGCAGGAAGAGCGAATTCTCGCCTGAACTCGCCATACTCACGCTCATAACGATAGACCTTTCCCTTTCTTTCCTCCTTATCCTCTTTGTCTATCTTGCCGGAGAGCGAGATATAGTCGTCCCCAACCTCTACATTGATGTCTTTCGGATCAATGCCAGGTACATTTGCCGTCACTTTGATCTCGTTGTCCGTTTCTTCGACATCCACCCGTGGGAAGATCGTGGAGACATTACCGAGCCCGCGACTTCGGAAGAGACTCGGCGTCATCATGTTGAACGGATCCCACGAATCGTCGAAGAATCTATCAATGAGAGAGAAGGGGCTCGCGAAGTCATCGCGTCGAGACAGAGCCTGGTTTTGGTTATCTCTCTTTTGAATTTCTGTTTTCATAATTTTTTATGCGATTACTTCTTGTAATATCCCCTTGCATTCGACCTCACACAAGGAATCTAGTATCTTCACACACAAGCTAAGGATACCTTTGCGGTTTTCCCCTTAGCTTCCAGAGAATTTCTGATTCTCGTATTCTCGCGTTTGCGAGTTTATTTGCACACTATTCAGTTGTTTTTGAGGAGGCGCTAAGTGGCATCAGAAATCGAACGAATGAATTTCTTTAGCCAAGCACCGCTCATTATTTGCTTTACTAAAGTCATACATTATTTCTGCTTAGCGGCGGTCGACCACTCCGCCTACACCTTATTTAACGCAGTAGATAGTAAAAGGTGTCATTTCATTTCTTCCAGAGTAACAGTGACTGTTTTTTCCTTACCTTTGCTGTTAATTTTGAGTGTTACGGTATCGCCGACTTTCTTTGCTCGAACGATAGAGGCAAGACTTCTGTCAGATGTTAGTTTTACACCGTCAATCTCTAAAATGATGTCGTTTTCGACAATTCCCGCTTTGTCTGCAGGTGAGCTGGGGATCACCGCAAGGTCGCTCGGAGTAGCTCCACGCTGGACAAGAACGCCGTAATCAACGGAGAGTTTGTTCTTTTCCTTCACTTCCTCATCTATCTCTATATATCTCACTCCGAGATATGGTCTAACAATTTTCCCTGTTTTTTGAACCGATTCGACAACGCTCTTTACGCTGTTGCCTGAAATAGCAAAGCCGATGTTTTCCGCGCCTTCGGCAATGGCAACATTTACTCCGATCACTTCCCCTGAAAGATTAAGAAGTGGGCCGCCGGAATTTCCATGATTGATTCCCGCATCCGTTTGGATAAGTTGATCAAGAGCTTCGGCATTTCTACCGAGCGAATCTGAAGCGACAATCGAACGAGAGAGTCCAGAAACTACTCCGACCGATACAGTGTTCCTAAATTCTGCTAGCGCATTACCGATAGCAATCACAGTTTGGCCGACTTCAAGCTTGTCTGAATCGCCAAAGGTGAGGTGCTCAAAATTCGAGCCGTCAATTTTTATGATTGCAAGATCAAGTGCTGGATCACGAGCAATGACTTTTGCGTCATATTTCTTGCCATCGTTTGCAAAAACGGTGTATTCGGCCTTCTCATCACTTACCACATGACGGTTGGTAACAATGTAGCCGTCTTCCGACACGAGAAATCCAGAACCGCCTCCCACTTCGCGCAGTTCCGTACCTTTTTGCCGAAGTTGTGGAACAGTAAAGCCACCAAAAAAATCACTGCCGAAGAAATCTTCGAACGGGCTCGGAATTTGCTCTAAATATCTTTCGTAAACCGGAACATTTTTTGATACCGTTATTGCTAC
>Ga0210057_1000677_pt1 | contig 55489 bp, 40 predicted proteins | sample CryGeyCG2114_010_2_FD_183968 | JGI IMG/M metagenome (GOLD analysis project Ga0210057, IMG submission 183968) | Groundwater microbial communities from aquifer - Crystal Geyser CG10_big_fil_rev_8/21/14_0.10 (SPAdes) (version 2) | ecosystem: Environmental > Aquatic > Deep subsurface > Groundwater ...
AATGGGCAGTTATTTAAAGGTTTTGTAATAAAATTATTTCTATTAAAAGCGGGGTAGGGCAGCCAGGAGTGCCCGTCGGGCTCATAACCCGAAGGTCGAAGGTTCAAATCCTTTCCCCGCTATTATCTACCCTTAAAAACCAAATAAACATCAAGAACGCGCCAATTTAAGCCAACCCACTTTTTTTAACAACAAAATAATAACCAAGCTAAAACCACTCAAATTCAAAATTGATTTACGAAACAAACATTAAAAATAACTCAAAAAAACAATAAACAAAATTAGGATAACAAAACCCCAATAAAACCAACCCACTTTTAAATGAAAAATAATAAAAGTCGTTAAAATACACCCCCTTTTTAACTAACCTTGATAAAAAACCAAATTACTTTTGGAGACACCACTTAAAAAAACTCACTTTTAACTGTAAATTTAAGTAAAATTACACAAAAAACTAAATAAATAATATAAATTTCGTCAATCAACTAAATCTTATAAGTAATTACTATAATAAACACACATTACAATAAACACAACTAGTCATGAGGATAAAAACAGTAATTATTTAAAGACAAAGGAAGTAATTACTAGTATGTTTTTAGTTGATTTTTTAAAAAAAATATTTAAAAAAGAAGAAAAATCAACAGAATTAATTGAAGCTAATTCTATATATGAAAATAAAACAGAAATTGAAGAAATTCATAGTGTTTGGGATTATTTAAAATTTCAAGAAAATACACAAGCATTTCATATAATCAGCGTAATAGGTTTTGAAGAATGGGTTTCAATGGAGGAAATACTTCGAAGAATAAAAGAACTTTTTGGAATGGATTACAAAAATATGCGAAGTCTTTACCCTTATATCAAAACACTTGTAGATTGTGGGATTATTGAAACAAGTAATGTTGGCGGGAAAAAAAGATGGAGAAAAAAAGACATTTTAATTAAAATAAAAACTAAAAAACAAGAAGAAAAAGAGAAAAAGCAAGAAAAAGCAAGAGTAAATTAAACAAAAAATTATTGTTTAAGCAGCTGATAAGCTTCATAGAATTTTTTTAACCCTTGATCTTTACCGTAAACATCTTTAAACCAAGGAGAAGATACAATCCGATCAGCTTCAACAAAAGCTATTTTTGCTACATCATCAGGTATTTTTTCACCAGAATTTGATTTTTTCAAAATATCGTCAAAATCGATTTTTGGTAAGTTGTCTGCCCCTTCATGAAAAATACGTTTAATTTGAGTATTTATTGCATCAATAACTTGTGCATCTTCAAGGTTTTTTTCATCCATATAAAAAACAGCTTTCCAATCACCTTTGGTTCGCCAGTAATGAGAAGGGTTTTTTCCTGTTTTAAAAAAAGTATCAAGCATAGCAAAAGATTTTGGTGGAATTATAACACAATTTTTACCTGGCCTTAAATAAGGAATATCTGATAATATGCCTTTTCTAAAATATCTATAAGTTTTACCGGTAGATTTGGTAACATTTTGGGTGTAACCGTAAAGTGCTCTAAAAAGTTTTTGATACATATATGAGGAATGTTTGGTTTTTTCTGGTACAATGAATTTGTATTGAATAAAATAACCTTTTAACAAAACATACCCCCCTTAGTTCCGGTAATACCCTTATACTACTATATACGTTTATCTTATGTATAATTTATAAACATAAGCATTATTTAGAGGAAGATTTGTTTTTTTAAAAAAAATCAGAATTTTATCTTAATCCGGATCTTCTTTTTTGTGGTTGTGAAGCTACTTTTTCAACAGCTTGTTCAGGTCTTGAAGTATTGCCTATAATAACAATATCTTTAGCTGATCTGACTCTGTTGTAAGGTATGCTTTTTTCAGTAATTATCCTTTTAGCTTCTTGTTTGTTCTTTGCTTTAAGAGCCTCTGTTGTTATTGTTTCAATTCTTCCTTTTTCAAGGTTTATTACTAGGTCAAAGACCTTTCCTTTGTATTCTGCATCGGTTGTATAAATGTCCATGCCGAACAATTTTGATAGCCTTGTTGTCATATTCCTTCCTCCATAAATAAATGTTATATTTATCAAAATAATAAAGAGCTCTAACTATTTAAACCTTGTGTTACTAAAACTGCTCAAATAACCCCATACTGGCAAATATTAAGCAGTATACATAATTTTATTTGTGTTTTTTTGGTTTGTTTTATTATCCTTCAGCCACTACATAAATAAATTAGGGTTGTTTTGTGAAAATTCTAAAAATTTATTAGTGGAAGTGTGGGGGTAGGGGTTATAATTTATCAAATGGGCTCTCTACTTTTTTTAATTGCTCTGTAGATACATGGGTGTAGATTTGAGTTGTATTAAGACTTGCATGTCCTAATAATTCTTGTATGTTACGGATATTAACCCCCGCTTCAAGCAAATGTGTTGCAAAACTATGTCTTAGGGTGTGCGGGGTGACAATTTTTGTTATTCCTGCTTTTTTTGTGGCCTTTCTAACCATCCTTTGAATCGAATCACTTGATAATTTTTTCCCATTTTTTTTGCTGAATAACCAAGGGCTTTTGACTTTCTTTCGGTCTACATAATTTTTTGCGAGTTTGCACCAATTTTTTGAAAGAATTATTATCCTGTCTTTATCTCCTTTTCCAGATTTTACTTTCCCTATTTTTTCTTTAAAATTAATCTCTTCTAATTTCATGTTAGCTGCTTCACTTACCCTAACTCCTGAAGAATAAATGAACTGAAGCAAAAGTCTATTCCTTCCTTTTTTTGTTGCTTTCAATAATTCTTTCATTTCATCTTTAGTGAGCACAGTTGGTAAATGTTTGTTTTTCTTCGGGGTTTTTATTTCATCAATAATTTTCAATTTAAGTATGGTATGAAAAAAAAATTTCAATGAAGCATGAATTAAAGCAAGAGTAGCATTTGATGCTCCGTTCCCTTTTTTTTCTGCAAGGTATCCCACAACATCTTCCCTGTTGATTTGTATGGGTTCTTTTTTAAGGTAATTGAGAAGTTCTTGGAGGTAGAGGCAATACATTTTGATTGTTTTTTGGCTGTAGCCTGAGATAATAAGCTCTTGTTTGAATCTTTTAATGTGTGGATTGATTTCCTGTTCTTTTTGGTTATCCTGCATATAACATCTAATGGGGCGGGGGTTTATAATAATTTATTCTGGTTTGTTGGTTGTTTTTTCGGTTTTTTTTACAAATATTTAAAGCAAGTCTTAGATATAATAATCTTGTATGTCTTTAAGTTCACTCGATTGTGAAAAAACAACTGTTTTTGAATGTGTAAAGGCGGTTTTTGATTTTTCTAAACCAAATATTGAAATTAAAGATAATTCAAGATTTTTGTTTTTGGTGAGGGATACAAGTATGGATGGTATGGTTTATCTTGCTCTAAAAAATCATGGGTTGCTACCCGAACTAACAGTTTCCTTAAAACAAGGGTATGACGCCAATATTGAATCTGACAGAGTTTTGGCTAATGTACTTAAACAATTAAAAAAAACTCCTGTAGAAAAAACTCTGATAAAGGATGCTCCTCTGAAATTTTTTTCTGATTATGTTCCTGGAACAAGGTATTCTTGCGATTTGGATTTTGTAATTGCAGAACAAGATCTTTTTTTTGCGGATGCAGTTCTTGCTCAGCAAGGGTTTCTTTCTTGTGGGGTCGAATTTCAGAATGAATTATTCGAAATCAACAACAAAAAAATGAATTATTCTAATTTTACTGCATTTACTTTTGAAATTAATCATAATCTGCCAGCATATCTTACTTATCTTAATGAAATAAAAAAAGCGATTAAAAATGTTAAATTCTTTCAATTAGCCAATAAAAAAGATTTTTTTATTATAAATGGGCTCAGGGCAAAATTTAGCGATCCTTTTATGCTTATTAAGCAATTAAAAATTGCAAAAAGAAAAAAGCGCAGGGCATTAAAAGAAAAAAATCCTGCTAGGTTAGATTTCCCTGAACTTTCAGTGTACAATCAGGCGATTAACAGAGTAAATAAAATTATTGAACATCACTCTAAGGTAAAAAGTTTCAATTATACTCACCTTAGTGCAGGGTACGTGGACATGCATTTTAAACTTTTTAATTCCCCTGCTCCGTTTAACCTTAATTTTAATGAACTGCCTAGAATTAAATTAGGTGAGAACTTGTTTGCTGTGAAAAATGAGGCAGGAATAATCATGGATGCCTGTCATTTTACTTCAAATTTAAAAAAATACGATCAAAGAAACGAATTTCATGGATTTCTTAAGTATATTTCTGATTTAAAATTCCGTTCACGCAAAAAAATTGACTGGGATTTGGTAACAACGCTTGCTGAAAAGGCATTAGCTTGCCCGCAAACCTGGTTTTATCTTACTCTTGCAAACAAGTTTTTAGGCTGTAAGGTGCCCCAAAAAACAATAGAGACATTGGAATCAAATAGCTCTAAATTTCAATTAGCACTTCTTTCAAGAATAAATCCTATGAAACTACTTTTCAACGAACCTGATTTTTTTGTAAAACTTTATTCTTTTATTTTTTTAAAAAGAAATTTCATCGCGTATTTTTTTAATAAAAACAGATGAATCAAATTTTTTTGCCTGTTTTATACACTCCTTTTTGAACGATTCAGGTGCTTTACTTATTTCCTTTATTGCTAACTCAATTTTTTCGCCATTAATTTTATCAATTAATTTTCCGGTTATTCCGTCAGTAACTGTTTCTAAATACCCTCCTTCACTAGGTGCAATTACTGGTTTGCCTGAAGCCATTGCCTCAACAGCAGTCATGCCAAAATCTTCTTCTTTTGCTGTTGTAATGAATCCTTTGCATTCTGAATAGATTTCCCGGAGCATAGGTTCCGAAACCCAGTTTAGAATTTCAACATTGTTTGGTTGGTTCTCAACGATTTTTTTCACATATTTTTGGAAATGCGCGGATTTTTCATAAGCTCCAATAATAATCAATTTTTCTTCAGGGAGTTTTCTAAATGCATCAAGCTGTAATTCAATCCTTTTATGGTCAATTAAACGATTAACTGAAAGCCAATACCCTTTGTTTTGTTTATACAAAAATTTTTCTGTATCAATTGGAGGGTAAACAACAGTTGCTTTTCGGTTCAAATATTTTTCAACTCTTTTTTGGGTGTTTTTGGAATTACAAAGAATTTTTTGTACGTTTGCAACATGTTTTTTATTCAACTTGCGATTATAACTAGCCCAAAAATCAAAAACAGGCCGCAGTAATGGATTTACACTTGTTTTTCTTGTGTACTCATTCAGGTCATAAAGTTCCCTTATTGGGGAGTGCACATACCATAAATTTGGCTTGTTTTTCATTGCCCCGGAAACCGCCCAATCGCCGGCTATTATAAAATTGTCATATTTTTTAGTCAAATTTAGTTTTGAAAAACGGTATGATGATAACTGTTGTCTAAAAGGCGCATTTTTTGGAATCCATCCGATTTCATTAATTTTTTTTCGGAATCCCATTTTTGAAATCATTTCAGAATTAGATACAGTGGAATAAATGTCTGCTGGCAATCTTTCGCCAAGGGTTAAAACAACCTTTTCAGCGCCACCAATATTATCCATATAATTGTGGAACACCGCAATTTTGTTGTCTTGGTTTTGCGGCATACATAATCGTATCTGATTCTGGTTTATAATGCTTCATGCTGGCCGCCTTATCAATAAGCTTTTTTACTGGAATTCAACTATCACTGCTTATAAACTTTAACTTCCATATTTCAGTAAATGCTATCAAAGAAAAAGAAAGAAGGAAAGCCGTTGCCGGACACCCAGGACATGAAAATCTGGAGAGAAGAATTTGATGCAATGGATATTACCGAGCACAACAATAAACTCAAATCTCTTGGTTTGGATGATGAGGATATTGAGGAATTTGATGCTGTTTTAGAGACCCACAAAAAAGGGGAAAATGTGAAACTTGAGGATCTTGATGAGGATTTTGCTCCTGCTCCTGAAGAAGAACCAAAAAAGAAAAAGTAACTCTTGTTATTATTTTTTTTAGTTAATGTAAAATCATTTTGAAATTGTTGCGAAATGGAATAGTTTTTTTGCCTGCCAATAGAGGCTTAATGCAGATATCCCAGAAATCCACCCTACCAAGTAGAATGGATAAGCAAGAAATTCCTGGCCATTTAAGTGTAAGGTTATTCCTTGCATCATGCTCCACATGAATAAAGATGCCAGAATTACTCCTATAGTAAAAAAGAATACTGATTTGCCGAACATTTCCTTTACTTGGCTTTCCATGTTTAAATTTTAGGTAAGGTAGTATATAAGCTTTTTATCAAGTTCCTGTCTTTTGAATATTGTGAAGGCAGTACTTTTTGATTTGGATAATACGCTTATTGATTTCATGAGAATGAAGAAAATAAGTTGCGAGGCTGCAATAAGTGCTATGATTGATGGCGGTCTTGATATGGGCAAACAAGAAGCTTATGATCTTCTTTTTGAACTCTACGGAATACATGGGATTGAATATCAGGAAATTTTTCAGAAATTTTTGGAAAAAACAATGGGAAAAATAGATTATCGGGTACTGTCAAAAGGGATTGCGGCTTATCGAAAAATGCAAATAGGTTACTTAGAGCCATATCCTCATGTAAGGGCAACTTTACTAATGCTTAAAGAAAAAGGAATCATGCTGGGTATTGTAAGTGATGCTCCAAGAATGCGTGCCTGGCTTAGGCTTGCTGAAATGGGTTTAACTGATTTTTTTGACGTTGTTGTAACACTTGATGATACTGGGCAGACAAAGCCAAGCGAACTGCCTTTCAAGGCAGCAGTAACAGCGCTTGGAGTTGAACCAAAGGATATTCTTTTTGTTGGCGATAATCCTGAAAGAGACATTAAAGGTGCTCAAAAAGTCGGCATGCGTACAGGGCTTGCAAAATATGGTCAATTATTTCCAGATAATGGAGTTAAAGCTGATTTTGAATTAAAAGATATTGCTGATCTTGTTGCAATAGTTGGTGATTTTCATAAAAATAAATGAGCTAAATTCAGTTCTTGTAAAAAACATTGCTAATTTTTTTACGGAGCAGGGAAAAACAAAAGTTGTTTTAGGTTTGAGTGGCGGCATTGATTCTGCACTTGTACTTTCTCTGCTAACAGAGGCTATTGGAAAGAGTAATGTTACTGCAATTTTCATGCCCAACAAAGCAATAACTTCAGATAAAAGTGGGTTCGATGCAAAAAAACTTGCTGTTTTATTAGCTGTTAAATTTTTTGTTGTTGAAATAGATGGCATTCTTGCTTCCTTTTCCAAGCTACCTTGGATACCGAGCGATATTGCAAAAGCAAATCTTAATGCAAGAACAAGAGCACTAGTGTTGTATAATTATGCCAATTCTACTGAGTGTTTGGTTGCAGGAACAGGAAATAAATCTGAATTTTATATGGGTTATTTTACCAAGTACGGTGATGCTGCTGCAGATTTTTTTCCAATTGGGAATCTATTGAAAACTCAGGTTAGAGCACTTTCTGAATATAGAGGAATTCCACATGAATTTTTGGAAAAAGCACCAAGTGCAGAGTTATGGAAAGGGCAAGAAGATGAAAAAGAAATGGGGTTAACTTATGCTGAGTTGGATGAACTACTTCCATTGATACTTGAAGGAAAAAAAATTCCTGCAGGAAAGGAAAAAATCGGTGAGAAAATAAAAAAACAAATTAAAGAAACGGAGCACAAAAGACAGAACCCTAAAATAATTCCTTTATCTTCTACATAATCGGTGTTTGGTTGGTTAAATTTCTTTCAATTCTATGTTTGATTCTTATTTTATTTTTCAGTGGTTGCTTTTCAAAGCCCACTGGTACACTTGCGCAATGCGAGGTTCTTGCAACGGAGCAGAGAGATTTATGTTATTTTGATTCTGGTGTGCAGGAGAATAAGCTTAGTTATTGCACGCAGATTTCTGGTGATGTTCTCAGGAATAATTGTATTAATTCAGTTTCCTGAGATTAGGGGTTGGGAAAACTAACAAGTTTTGAAGCTTATTAGTTTTCCCTGTTCAAGCTCATCTTTTGTAATGCCGCGCAGGGTTACGCCGACAGTCATTCCTTTTCTGGCATAGCTTCCGTATTTTGATTCTATTCCAAGGATTTGGAGTTTTCTGCCATCATAGTAAGCTTTCATATTTTCGCCTATAAGGCCTTCAGTTACTTGTAGTAATGCAAATACTTCTTCTTGTGCGTAAAAAGTGCATGTTTTTTTTATTTCTGCTTTTCCTTCAACAAATTGCATTTTACTGAATGTTTCCTTTAACCTGCTTTCAGGTGTTGAAATTGTTATGTGTGGCGATTTTATTTCGCTCATCTTTCGTTCTCCAAATGTTAATGAAATAAGGCTCATAGTTTATCCCTCAAAAGTTCAATAACTAAAAAGCGATACGTATTAATACCTTAAACGGTTAAACAATCCGAACCAGTTTACGCATTAAACTTAGATTTTCTTACTTTCTGTTTTTTTTGCTGCTTCTTTTTCAATTGCAGCCAAACAAAGAGTGAGTGCTTTTTCGGCGTTCCATTCAATGAACGTTGCGTTAAGTACTGTGCTGGCAACAACTGCTTTTACTTTTGCTTCAATTTGTTCTCTGTTGCCTTGAATTTTTGCTTCTTTAAAGTGTATGTCTAGTGTAAGTTCTCCTGGGATTCGTGTGTTAATTTTATCGTAAGTTTTTATTGCTTTTTGGGTTATTGCATCTTTATCCACGTGGTGGGTTTTTGGGATGTTAGAGATTTGAATTTTCCTTTCCATTTAAATTCCTCTGAATATATTTGGTTTTTGTTGTTTATCTATGTTCGTTTCACTAAAACTAAAAGTTTATTAGAAAATTTAATATTGTGTTAGTATTGAATTTATTCAATTTTTTTTATTGAGATTACTGCTGCAGGGCAGACTTCTACTGCCTGATTTGCAAGTTCATCGCTTTCAATTTCCAATTCCCATATTCCAGGGGAAACTTCTTTTCCACCAATAAGATCTGCTTTGCCATCATCAGCATTTATTGCAAAATGTTCCGAGTCAACTGCTGCGCAAGGTCCTGCTGCAACGCAGTTGTTCCTATCATAAATAATTTTGAATTTTGCCAAAATATCACCTATTAGTAAAGTGGTTTGTGAATTTATTTGTTGTGGCGTGTTAATTATGTGCCTGTTATTTAGAGTTCTTTCTGACCCCATTTATCTAATTCAGAAATAATTTTTTTCAGTCCTTGGGCTTTTGGCAGTGCAAGGTATTCAATTTTTGGTTTTGTTCCAAGAACCAGGTTTTTTTGAATAAGTCCTGATTTCTCCAGTTCTTTTAGTCTTGTTGAAAGTATACGGGGTGTTATTCCGGTATTAGTATTCATAATGGAATTAAATCCCAATCCTTGCTGGCCGTTGATTAACGTTCTTAGAATTGACAAATTGTGCTTTTTTGCAACGAATTCTGCGGTTTTTTGCCAATCTACCATAATACATCAACTATACATTTGCTAGTTAATATACAATTTATACCTATCTTTATATAAATGAGAAGGGGGTAAGATATTAAGTAGTAATTCGTGCGACAAAAATGGGTTTCACCTCAAGAGGTGGGGGAGTATATTATGAACTGGAGGAATTTCGTCAAGGATGCAGGGCAGCAAGTTTCCGTGTCCAAGATTAAGGCTTCAAGGGTTGGTTATGCCTATCGTAAATCAAACAGAAGCCAGTCCTCCACTCTCCTTCAAATTATCCAAGCTTAATTGCTTATTATTTTAACTTTGTTTTAAACGTTTTTTGGCACTATTTTTTCTATGGCTCCAATTCCTTTTCTTGAACCAATTCTTACTGCATTTCTTTTAGTTTTAGTTGTTTTTTTTGCATTAAAACTCGGAAAAAAACTAATTGTGCTTGCAATCAACAGTTTCCTTGGTCTTGTTGTGCTTGTTTTACTTAATTTTTTTCCATTTGTTCAGGTTGACATTAACATATGGAGCATTCTGATTGCAGGCCTTGGTGGAATTCCAGGGATTTTGATTATAATTATTTTAAGCACTCTTGGCTGGGCGTTTTAATATCTATATAAACGATTACGACGATTGTTTGAATTTCTTGTTTTATTTTCCTTTGTTGTTTGGAAAACTAATTGCTAAATATTTTATTCAAGAATGAGCTTCACTTACTCGGTGACAAAACTGTTATCAACAAAAATGTAAACAAAAAAAGGAGAGGGTGAAGCTTAACCCGCTTTCAGGGTACGTCGCATGTGTTTTGCACCCTTCTCCTTTACACTTATCCTTATTTTTTTGAAATAAAATTAGTTTTTTTTAATTTTTTTTAAGATTTTAATTCATGCCTTTTCAAGCACTTCTAATCCAGGGAGTGGTTTTCCCGAAAGGAATTGCAACAACGCTTTTCCTGCAAGTGATACATGGCTGAAGTCAGCAGGCACCAAACCAAATGATGTTAGTGCCCTTTCTGTATCTCCTCCGCCGATTATTGAATAACAACGATGGAATGCGATTGCTTCAAGAACTTTTTTTGTTCCAATTGCAAAAGATTTCTTTTCATAGACTCCCATCGGTCCGTTGAAAACAACAACTTTGGCTGTCCGAATTATTGTTTTGAATTCTTCTGTTGTGTCTTTTCCGATATCCATGGGGGATAAATCGCTTGGTAAATCTTTAATTGGAATTTCTACTCTCTTGCCCCCTTGCTCAGCAGCAAGATCAATAGGCAAAATTATTTTTTCTTTATTTTTTTCAATTATTTCTTTTGCATCACCCAAAAGTTCGCTAAAACCTTGTTCTTCAAAGAATTTTTCCTTGTTTCCAAAATCAGTACCGTTTGCTTTCAGCAAAAGTTCACCAAAAAGACCGCCAATACATGCTTTATTGCACATTCCTGAATCAAGAATCCCTTTAAGTAATTTAACCGAATCTTTGAGCTTAGCTCCGCCAAGAACAACAACCCTTTCTCCGTTTTCAGTATTTTCTAGGTTGCCGAGCGCGTCAAGCTCCCTTTGTAAAGTAGGTCCAACAACGCAAGGCATGTATTTTTTGAAACCAACAACAGATGCATGTCCCCTATGACAAACACTTAATGCATCTTGCACAAATAAATCACCCAAAGGCCCTAGTTTTTTGATGAATGAATCATTTGCGTGTTCTTCAGGAGTTTTCTTTTCCTCCTCCTCTTTCTGGAATCTTGTGTTGTCAAGCACAACAACTTCGCCATCCTTCATTTCTTTTATTGCAGAAACATAATCATTTTCCCACGAAACAAAATGCACCGGCTTATCAATAAATTTTCTAATGTGATCGGCGTGTCTTTTTAAAGAAATAAAACCGTCTTCTCCTGCCCTTCCCTGATGTGATAAAACAACAACCTTTGCACCCTCTTCGCTTAAAGCATAAATTGTTTTGGAGTGCTCCCTTAACCTTGATGAAATTACAACTCTTCCTTCAACAACGGAGCTGTTAAGATCAAGCCTTACAAAAACAGTTTTTCCTTTCAAATCGTAATCAAAAACACTTTTGTATTTCATTGAATCACCCACCAAGTGTTAATTCTACATTTATTGTACTTGTTAGGTATTTTATTGCTTTTGTCGGAGTCTCAAACAAAGCTTTTTTATTCATTTAATTGCTAATGTCTACATGTCTACAATTGATTTGAATGAAATAAGCGGATTGCCGCTTAAATTGAAAAATGGAAAGCTTGTTTTTGGTGCAGGAATGAAAAAAGTTGTTCCTGAAGGAAGAATTCACGTAAGAATGAAAGCGGTTCTCAAAAATCCAACTGCAAAGGCGCCAAAAGAATTTTATGATATGTACCGAGACATTGCTTTAGAAAAAGACAGAAAAACCATTCTACATAATAAGTTGAGGTTTGATATTACCGTTCTCCCTGGTTTCAAGGTTGGAGATGAATACAACAAAACCTTTGGACATTACCATCCAAAGGTTCCCGGAACAAATACTTGGTATCCTGAGGTTTATGAGGTGCTGCACGGCAGGGCGCTTTATTTGCTTACAAACCATAATGAGTTCCTTGTTTATGATGCAAGACCTGGCGATAAATGTTTAATGCTTCCTGGGTTTGCGCACGTAACTGTAAACCCAGGTAAAGAGCCCTTGGTTATGGCTAATTGGGTTTACCCTGGCTTTAATTCAAACTACGGGCCTATTGAGAAGCTAAGGGGAGTTCAATGGTATTATACGGAGCAGGGATTTGTGAAAAACAAGAAATGGAATCAGGCTCCTTCAATTCAATTGCTTTCTGCAAAAGAATTCCCTGAATTTGGTTTTTTGAATGAACCAATGTATAAAACTGCAATGAAAAATCCGAAAAAATTTGATTTCCTTTCAACGCCTCAACGGTATGCAAAAGAATTCAAAAAATATTTGATTTAATTTTTTTTTAAAATCTTGGGCGGAAATAGCATGTGCTATTTCCTTTTTGCCACTTCTTTCACCAAATCAACTGTTCTTTGAGAGTAACCCATTTCGTTGTCGTACCAGGTTACAATTTGCACCAGGTTTCCCCCAACTACTTTGGTTAATTCGGCATCAAAAACGCTTGAATGTTTATTTCCAATAATGTCTGATGACACAATCGGGTCCTCGGTGTACTGAAGTATTCCTTTCAGCTTGCCTTCTGCTGCTTTTTTCATTGCTTTATTTATTTCTTCTATGGTTGTATTTTTTTCTGTTTCAATTGTAAGCTCAACAAGCGAACCATCTGCAACAGGAACCCTTATTGCTTTTCCTTCAATTTTTCCTTTAAGTGCAGGAATTACTTTTGCAACTGCTTTTGTTGCACCTGTGCTTGTTGGCACAATATTCATTGCAGCAGCTCTTGCTCTTCTTGGATCTTTATGAGTTCCGTCAACAATGTTCTGGTCTGCAGTATAAGCATGTATTGTTGTCATGAATCCTCTTTTGATTCCAAAATTTTCATAGAGGACTTGAACTGCAGGCATAAGACAATTAGTTGTGCATGACGCATTGTCAATGACACTTTTTGAACCAGCAAGTTTATCTGTATTAACTCCGCATACAAAACTTTCTATTTCTCCTTTTCCTGGTGCTGAGATAATTACTTTTTTTGCTCCTGCTTTTATGTGCCCTTCAGCTTCTTCCATTGTTCTGAATACGCCTGTGCTTTCAATTACAATTTCAACACCAAGTTTTTTCCAGGGTAATTGCTCAGGTTTTACTCTTTGTGAAATTATTTTCACTTTTTTTCCGTCAATAATAAGGTGTTCAGCATCATGTGTTACAGTTCCTTTGTAAGTTCCGTGTACAGAATCATATTTGAATAAATGTTCTGCGCTTTCAACTCCTTGAGGGTGATTAATAATCCATTCGATTTCCTTTTCCTCGATTCCACATCTGAGGACAAGTCTCCCTATTCTTCCAAATCCGTTAATTGCAACTTTCAAACTAAAGACCTCCTAAAAGTGACTGAATTTAGTAGGGATTAAGAAAATTTAAACTTATAGTTTCAAAAGCCAAATTTATACTTTAATTGCTTTTTTGCCGCCAAATAGGCTTTTTGTATAATATTCAACAAACAATAATGCCATAATATCAAGGAATACAAATATTAATGCAACATTGAAATCAAACATTCTGGCTACCTGGAACGGAGCAAGCAGATAGATTACGGCTATGCCTATTCTGATTGCCTGTTCTCTGCGCTTTTGCGTGCTTCCTTTAGATTTCTTTTTGAAGAACATTTTGCTCTTTGAATAGGCAATCAATGCGCTCAGGATTGCAATGAAGAGCAGGTATATGAACAACACAGGTGTATTGATTATCTGGCCGAAAATAAGTTCCGCAAAGTCGCTTAGCAATACCGCTGTTCCAATTGATTCTGTGGCAACGAAATCAACCCTGAGTACAGTAATCTGATTTCTGATTACTTTTATTTCATGTTTTCCTCTCTGCAAAGCATCCACTTTAATTGGCTCTTCACTTGAAAGATCAAATTGCTCTGTTTTTCCGTCAGGGTATGACAATTCAAGTGTTCCGCTTACAAGTTTGTTATTTTCTGTGTTCACAACAACAAGGTTCTGTTCGCTTCCAATAGGCACAATTGATTCAAGTCCGGGAATAATTAATTTAGCGACACCGAATTTCCCGTTAAATGGAATAAAGTCCCCTTTCTCAATTTCAACATTATAAGTTCCCGCCTGCCCGAGGGCAAATTCCACCAACCCTTCAGAATCTGTTACTTTAGTAATAATTTGCCCTGAAGGCAATGTTATTGTAACTGTTGCATCATCAACAACTCTGAAATTGCCGTCCCTTACCCTTACCTGTCTATTATCTGCGGGGAAATCGGTTTTGTTATAATTGAGTTCAACCTCAAAGAAATTTGGTCCTACTATAATATCTTGAATATAAATATTGTTGATTTCTACAAGTTCTGGAACCTCATTGCTTTCATCAATAACAACTTTTGCTGTTGTTGTCCCTTCATAACTTTCCATGTATGGTGCTTCAAAGAAAACTTTTTGGCTTTCATTTGAATTCAATCCTGGGACTATTTCAGAGTCCACTAATTCGTTGTTAAGGTAAAAATTAATTGTAAAATTAGGTGCGTTTGCAACCCCGCTGTTCTTTACTGTTACATCTGCTTTTACAGGGGTTTGTGAAATACTGTAAAATGGGATATTTTTGTTCAGGAAAAAGAGTTCCGGCAAAAGCACACAGTCCTCATCCACTAAGCCATCATTATCATTGTCTGTGTTGTCTCCGCAAAGCTCCTGGCATGAAAGTTCCTCTGCCTGTGTTAACGAGTACCATCCGTCTAAAAGGTAAACAGCTTGCATTCCTTTTTCTCCTATTCCTTCAACTCTTTGGGGTGCTATATCAAACTCGCCATCAAAGCTTCCGAGGCTAGCAACATATTCATCTCCTATAAGAGTCATTTCAACCTGTTTTTGGTTTCCGCCATTAACTGAGTATTTAAATGTTACTGTGTCGGGTATGTCAGCATCTTTTTGGGCGCTGACTGTAAGTGCAATTGATTTTTCCGATGCCGATAAAACATCGGTAAGTTTTGCATTTTTAAAATATTTAGGTTTTGGGGTTTTTGGATTTGGCGGTGGAAGAATAATTTCCTGATTGAACTGGTTAAGCGTACTAATGTTTGAAACACTTCCGTCAGAATCAAAGTAATTAAACCATTCATAATCATTTATCAAAGGAACATTTCCGAGGCTTTGCCCTTCGGTTACATTATTGTAAGTTGCCTGATTTATCGTGTCGCCAATCTGATAGAACACGTCAACTCTCTGAATGCTTGCGTCATCATCGAATACAAATCCTGCTTTGAGGTTTCCATTATCTGATTTTTTCACTGTTAAAAGTGAAAAACCCGAAAGTGAAGCAAAGCTTATTTCATCCCCGGGCAATTCAGGTTCTTTTCCTGATGCCTGAATAACTTCTCCTATCTGGCACGAATTTGATGAAGGTAACACAAATACAAAAGCTTTCTTTGTCCATTTTTTGTGAGTTTTGCCTTCAGGATTTGTCGCCAGAGCAATTGCGGTAATTGAAACTTTTTTGTTAAACGGTCCGAAAGTCGCATGGTATTTTGAACCGTCAAAAATAACGTTTTCATATGGTATTAGCGTGCCAGTGGTTCCTTCATGTGTAACACTATAAGTTACACTAACTTCATCAATTGCTTTTCCCGGTTCAGGGGTAATCAGCATATCGGCATAGTATGCGCTTTTTCCTTCAACAACTCTTGGAATAAGTTCTACTTTTTTGATTAAATTGACCATGTCTGTTGAGACCGGTTGTCCAATAGGGTCGGTTCCAAGTTGCACAATTAAAAAAGAACCAAGCCCTATTGTCTGGCCGTCAACATCAGTGAAATTATATGCAATTGTAGAGCTTGAAGTAAAAGGAACACTAAATATTTCCCCTTCGGCAACATCTATATAAGCATATTGTGCCGTTTTTTCCGGTCCGGTAACAAACAAATCCACTCTGCTTATAGTGCCGTCGTCATCAAGCACTTTTGTTGCTATTAGCAAATTGCCAATTTTTTCAATGAGTATATACGATGCGTCAGCATTCACTACTGGAAAAACCAACACGAAAAGCGCGAACAGAATAAATAATTTATTTGTCTGCAAATAACCCCCACCAAACAAATGAAATGTTGTTTATTCTTTCATAATGCAGTATTTTCAAAAATGTCGGGTCAAGTACCCAGTCAATAGTCCTGTCATTGACTTGGTTTATAGCCTCGCTGAAACTTGAGTTAACCACATCAACATCCTTTGTAACATTTGTACTTCCTTCCTTCAAATAAGTTATGGTATAAGTTGTAGGGTCAAATGCATTCCCTGTTGCGCCTTCTTTTATTACAAAGTAATACTCTTGATCAAAATATCCATATGGGCTTTGTGGTGCGTTTGTGAATGTTGCCCCTGAAACATTGAAACTATACGATGCATTGAATGATTTTGCAATCCATGCTCCTGTCAATATAGGTTCTTTGCTTAGGAAAACAGGGTAAGTGTAAAAGTCAAGATCATCCGTTAAAACCCAGTGAGGCCAAACTACAAGATTGTTAATTTCGTTTGTTTCTGCAAGCTCATTAAGACTATCCACTTCAAAGTAAATTAGATATTGCCCTATATCAAGACCAGTTATGGTTAATTCAATGTCTTTTGTTTCATTTTCCGCAAGCGCGGAACCATCAATAGTAACAGTCTTTACAGGGATAATTTGAATTATTGGATTTGCATCGCTTCCTGATACCTGCACTTTGCTGGCTGTTGCAGTAACCTGGTAAGATCCGGCTTCGGCAGTAGCCATTCCCGAATTCAGCACTATTCCTTTTACAGGAATCCCGGCTGACCTGAATGAAGTTGACGGAATATCAGTTGATTCAAATAAAAGGTCAGGCACAAGGTTTTCAATATTAAGTGTTAGCAGATTATCTGCCTCATTAACTTCGTTTACTGCATTATCTGAATCGATTTTTACATAGAAATTTGTAAGCCCGCTAAAAAGTGCTTTTTCAGGTGCGGTTTCTCCGGAAAACCTGAATACTTCTCCAATAGGTGCAGTGTATACAAAGTGTAGTTTTACCTGCTCTCCGATTTGCAATGAATCAATTAATTCAAGTGTAACTCTGTCATTCACATTCAAAGTGTCTTTGAAGTAAGCAACAACAAACTCAAGGTCAACATTCTCAAATTCCGTTTCGAGTGTTATTGTGAAATCAACTTGTACAAGTTCGTCTCCGACATAAACAGGCTTGCCTATTTCAACACCAGTAATGTGCAGGTTAGGTAGCCCGCAGCCCTCATCCACATATCCATCAAAGTCATCATCAACCAGGTTGCCGCATGCCTCCGCTTTTCCGAATTTCATGCTGAATGTTTCCGTGTTATTTGTTTCATCAATTTCAATTATCTGGTTTGCGCTATCAACAGTTATCGTATAATTCTTTGTCTGGCCGGCGTTTGTCTGGCTGAAAGGAACTGTGAAAGCAAGTCCAATTGCATCATTTGAAGCAAGAGTTGAAACTGTCTTTGTTTCAGTATAACTGTCTCCATCAGTTACCCTTACCTGGAATGACCCGTTGGTTGACTCCCCCGTATTTTGTACGGTTACTGCAATATTTGCTTGTTTGGTGTATTCAACTTGGCTGTCTGTGGCATAAGCAAACACGCTGAGGTCCGCAGCTCCACAGGCTGCCGGTTCGTTACATGTTCCCCAGATTCCTGCCGAGCAGGTCTGAGTTCCGCACGTTCCGCATGACTGTGTCAAGCCTTCATCCACAAGGCCATCATTATCATTATCAATATTATCGCATGTTTCTGTTCCTGTTGTTGTGCCGCAGTCAGCCGGGCAGCTTGCTGATGTTTCTTCACCTTCACATATTAAGTTGCCGCATACAGGTCCTCCTCCGCCGGATCCGGATGTTATTGTAATTGTAACTGATGCGGCTGATGAATTATTATCCGCATTATCTGTCGCTTTCACATAGTAAGTGTGGTCTCCTGTTGTCTGTGGTGAGAATGTTGTGCCTGTGCTTGTTCCGTTATTTGTCCAATTTGTGCCATCAGAACTTACCCAGTAATTCTTTATGCCTGAATCCGCATCAGTGCCATTGTATGTAACTGTTATGCTTGTCTCTGATGTGCTTGCTCCGTTTGCAGGTGAAGAAATTGAAACTGCCGGGTCAGTTGCATCATAATATGTTGTGTCATTAACTGTTGCTGACTCATTTGCAAGGTCATCGCGTGCCTTCACGTATGCTGTTGCGTTGCCGTTTGCTCCGTTGAGGCATCCGTAACCTGATTGTGTAATATCAAACGAAGAATAGCTGCTTGCAAAGGTTACCCATGAGGTGAAATCAGAATCATTACAGCTGAATGCCATTTCTGCGGCGTCTGCACTTGCGGTTATGGTTAATGCAGGAGTTGAATCATTTGTGTAACCATCACTGTCATTGATTACAATTGATGAAAGTGCAGGCCCTTCATTATCCTCTCCAAGGCCATAGGTGGAGAAGTGATTCAGGTCAGCATATACCTTGTTGGTATCAAGGTCAACAATTGAAGGAATCTTACTCCATTCCTCTGTTGTTTCATTGTAATCATAAATGCTTACTTTGTTCAGATCTGCGCTTGTACAGTCAGGGTAACAATCCAAAGCCATTACATTAATGTCAAGTGTCAATCTTGGTTTTATGTCCGAGAAATTATATTGTCCCTGAGGCACCTGGAAGTTATATGCCTGCAATAGCCTTCCGTTGTTAAATGTAGGTGCGGTTGTATTTGCATCAACAACAACATTGTTATCTGCACCGAATGTATTTCCGGGGAAGCTTAAATTCAGGTCACCCCAACCGTTTCTTATGTTCTTTACAAGGCCTCTTCCGTCATTAGGTATTTTAAACGGACTTTCATAATCAATTTCACAGCTCACAACATTGCTTGTGGTTGTTCCACCCGCAATATCCTGGAATTCAATTCTGACAAAGATATTTCCATCAAGGCTTCCTCTATGCGGGTCGAATCTTCCTTGTTCAGGATTAAGTGCTCCATTATCAGTGGTTGGTATACACCCATTTATACATGCAACTCCTATAGCTCCGCAAGCACTGTTATCTAGTGGACAGTTCTCTCCAGAACCACAGATGCCATCGCCACACGAATAAATAACATTTTCAATAGCATCTATTGTTTTACATCCGTTATCACATACTGCTCCGTTCCCTTGTGTTGATGAACAATATCTATTATCAAGCGGGCAGAATTCGTTAGATCCACAAAATCCGTCTCCGCATATTCCCTGATCAGAACCAGGTGTCAACTGGAATTCACTCAATGTTTGTGTTACTGATGTTGGTACACATCCGCTTATGCATGCAAATCCATCTCCGCATACAGAATCATCCAATGAACAGTTTTCGAAAGAGCTGCAGACTCCATCTCCGCAGGAGGCTGAATCATAATTCTGCTTACACCCGTTTTCGCAGACATATCCGTTTCCGCAAACAGCATTATCAAACGGACAGAATTCATCCAAGCTACATGTTCCGTTTCCACATGTATTTGTAGAAGAACTTGGAGTTCTTGACCAGGTTTGCTGTGTTGCAATTGATCCTGCTGTTGGCACACAGCCGTTTATGCATGCACTTGAGGAATCCCCTGTTTGTGTTTTACACCAATCATCAGCAGTTGTGTCATTTTCGCCGAATTCACATATGCCATTACCAATAGAACCTGAATTTGCTGTTATTCCTGTTTTAATTTCACAACCATTTGTACAGACCTGTCCAAATTGACAACTTAGTGAATCCGAAGGGCAGTTTTCTCCGTAAGAGCATATACTATCTCCGCATGCAGTTGGCGCATCCGTCAAAAGATTAACTGTTGTAGGTCCAGCGCTTGAGCTTGTTGCAACAACTTTTTTGTTTGTAAATGCCGATGTATTGGACGCAACAACCTTGTACTGGAACACGCCCGCATTGCTTGCAACCTCATCCCAGTTAACTGAAAATCCGGTGTCATCAACTATTCCGGAACAGATGTCCTGATTCAGAGTTATCTGTTCAGGAACCTTATCGATAAGCACAATAACTTTTTGCGCCGACTCCTGGTTTCCTGAAGTTGAAATTGACTTGAATTCAAGCGCGTAATTTCCATCAGAATTGAAAAGAATATTCGAATCATATTCTGTGAATGCCCCTGCATTTGCCCATGTAATGGAATCGCTTGAATCAGTATCAACTCTATACACTGTTTGTGCGCACGCATCTGTTCCGCTTGACGCAATATAATCCGCAAATAATTTCCTTATTCTTCCGTAATTGATGTTGTTGGTGTAATTTGTGTTATTCAAATCAATTTGTACTTGTATCCATTTATTTGCCGTAAGTTGCATGAACCAGTTGTCCGGCAAATTCCATGAGCTCCACTCGGTTGCAGTCAATCCTGCCTGTGTTGACGCTGTTTTTGCCCTTACTCTGGCCTTCACTTCAGGTGTTTTTTCAATCCAGGATGACATATGATCCCAGCTTACATCAGTTGGTTGATAGAATGTAAATGTTGCTGTTGCCTGAGTTACTCCTGAATTCATTACAAGCGAATCCTGAGAACTGTTTACCGTGAAATTGCTGAGTGTAAGGTTGTTGTCGCTTACGAGTGTCGCAAAGCTCTTTGCCTGTGGCGGAGCAAAGTTGGTTGTATCTCCTGCCTCAATGTTGCTGAAATTTCCTGTTGCACTTGAACAATACAAATGTACATTTGCATCTATATTCTGCCAGATTCCGACAAACCTTGGTTCGCCTGTTGTGCTTGGGGCAAAGAATCCATTCACATCAGTACTTGTTTTCACATAAGCCTGGCTTATTGTGCAGGTCTGATTGGATTGTGCCGATGAATTTCCCGCGACGTCCCTTGCCTGCATTACAAAGCAGTGCTGGCTTCCTGATGACAAATCCGTTATTATCTTCCAGTGGTTTGTTTCATCAGTATCCGTTGTCAGGTATGATATTCCTGTATTCAGGTCAGTTATATTATAATCATTGATTCCCGTAATCACTGTTCCGTTTTTGTTTGTTGAATTGCTGCTGTTCTTTTGCTCATCAATACTCGCTACTGCATAGTAATATGTCGTACCATTATCAGATACTGCTGAAAAGCCGATATTAATGTCCTGTGCCTGACCATAGTTCGTTATATTATCAAGTGTAGGCATATTTGGTGCTGTGGTATCTGTTGCGCTTGTGTCATCGTAACCAGATGTTCCTGTCGGCGTCGCAATCGGATTCCCAGAGAATACAGGCAAATCACTTTCAACTGTGGTTGTTCTTAAAATATTATAATCTATAAGTGAATTGGATGTATTATTGTCGCCTGCGCCTGTCCATGTTAAACCGATTTTATTTTGGATATTATTCGGGTTTACTGTAAGGTTAATGATATTAGGCGATGTTCTATCGCTGATAAACGTGTTTGCGGTATTGCTGTTTTCATCTGTAGCTCCTACATATGCTCCTACTTTATACCATAGCGTTCTGTTGTCGTTGAGTCCGTTTCCGCCATTCGTATCGCTGTATGCTACCGAGTTTGCGGCAATGCCTGCAATATTCTCAAACACTGTTCCATTGATGCTTCTGTACACATAGTAACCGTTTTCGGCAACACTATTATCAGTCCAGCTTAGTGAAACATCACCTTTTCCTGAATTCAAGCCAAAAGTGTCAACGAAATTTGCGGATAGGTCTGTTGCAGGGAATACTCCAAGAGTTGTCGCACATGTTTGCGGTCCGAATGCGGTTTCAGCTAGGTTTCCATTTCTTGCTTTTGAAACGAAACAGTATTGTGTGTTTGCTGTTAATCCTGTTGTTGTTTTTGTTCCCCATTGTGTGTTGGTTTGCCATGCTTCGCTTGCTCCTAATGTTCCGTTTGTTTGTACCCATTGTGTTGTGCTGTTTTCGTAAATCGCGAATTGTGTTGCACTTGGATTTGAATTTATGTCTAATATAACATCTATTGTGGTGGCAGTAGGGTTGTTTACTGTTGGTGTTCCAGGAATATTTGCCAAAGTGAACTTACATGCTTGCCCTGAACTTGTTGAATTATTATCTGCCCTATCCCCGGCTTTTACTGTGAAACAATAATTAGTATTCACATCAAGCCCTGTTGCAGTGTATAATGTTGTACCTGTATTCAAATCAGTTGTTGAAAGCGTTGTATTTGTAACCCAATATTTTCCAATTCCTGAATTGGCAAGAACATTTATTGTGTTTGAATTTGAATCATTGGAATTTGTATCTATTGAAATTACCTTGTAATAATACCCTGTTCCCTGATCTATTGTTGAATTAATATTAACAGTTAATTGTGTTCCTGAATTAGCTGTAATGCTCGGAGTTGTAGGGGCAATAGGCGCATCATTATCCGTTCCACTCGTATCCGAATAACTTCCAGCATCATCAAGTTTGCTCAAAACAACATATGCTGAATTAGTATCAGTTGTACTGCTTTTCATCACATTATAATCTAAATTTACCTGTGAATCAACATTGTCTGTTGATTTAGTCCAGGTTAAACCAATAGCATCAAGCGAATAACTTCCCGCAAGATTTGAAATTATGCTTGTGGCAGTCCTATCATACGTTCGTGTAGTTGCAACATTGGAATTCACATCTCCTGTTGGCGGGTCACTTGAAATTGCCTGAACCTTGTAATAGTATACTGTGTTATCTGTTAAATTGTCATTTGAGTAGCTTGTTGTTCCTGCTGCTATTGCTGAAGCTATTTTTGTGAATGTGCTGTTATCTATGCTTCTGAAAATATCGTAACCTGTTTCTCCTGTCAAATCATTCCAACTTAAAGTTATTCTTCCCAACCCAGAATTCTTTGGCTGGTCAGTTTGTGCTGTTGCTGTTAAAGTGAGCGAACCGCCAAGATTTGTAGTTCCACACTGTTGGCTTGTCGCAGTTGAATTATTGTCCGCATTATCTGTTGCTGTAATTGTAAAGCAGTACTGCGTTCCAGCGCTCAATCCTGTTACTGTTGTTGAAGTTGAACCTGAAACAACTTTATCATTTACATCAGCGCCAGTAGTACACGTTCCGCCTGAAACACAATTAACCCAGTACTGTTTTAACCCGGATGTTACTGTGTTTGAAGCAACTGATGAAGAATCACTTGAATTGCCCTGTTCATCAAATGTCTGTATCGTGTAATTGTAATCCGTTCCATTATCTGTTGACGCATTCCAATCCACGTTAAGCGAAACTGTTGCAGTTCCACTCGTTCCTTCATTTGTAGGCATATTTGGTGCTGTGGTATCTGTTGCCGCCGAGTCAGTAAAATTGTAATGTCCTATAAGTGGTTTTACCCAAACATTGTCCCACCATGTATCGTTCCCGCCTTCAGAATCATAATGCACTCCAAATACTGTGTTGTATGTCATGTCGGTTCTTTCAAAAGCCAAAGCATCATCAACATAAAATTTGGTCATGGCGCCATCATAAACAACCTTCCAATTATACCATTGCCCAGTACTCATGCTCATCGGAATGCTTATTGTTGGAGCGCCTGAAACATCCAATAATTGTATTCCTGTTGCGCCATTAATCCTGATTCTGTGTCCTCCAACATAAATCCCTACTTCACCCACGCCACTTACTTTTATGTCTGCATTATAAACAAACCCATTGCCTGAAGTGATGTCAGCGGCAAACCTTGGCTGTATGCCCCCATTGGGTGTTGTCGTGAACAATTCTCCGCCTGTAACTGTAAATCCTGTAGTATTAGTCCATTTTGTTGCAAGCTGGTTTGTTGTAAAATCATCAAATTCTCCGTTCAAAGGAATAAATGTCGTTCCCGAATCAGTGCTTTTTTCAACAGAAAACCTATCCAATAATTTGTAGGCATAATTTGTTGTTGCTCCGCTATCATTTGCAATAATATTGTGGCCGTTAGTTAAAAGACTATCAAAGTCAGATAATTGGCTGCTTGTAACAATGGTTGTTACAAGATAAGGCAGTTCATTCCATTCCCCTGTACCGTCAGGCCAATTGGTAATATCATAAACCCTGATTTTATCGTTTGTTCCATCAGTGTATGCATCACTTCCCCCGACATACAGGTAACCGTTAGAGTAAGCAATTCCTTCACCAAAATTACTCAAATCAAAGTACCCTTTGTAGGTTAAACTGGTTGCATTCACAAGATACCTGTCAACCCTTCCGCTTCTGCTTGTTCCATGGTTTCCAAATGCGGAACCGTTTGCATTACAGTAAAGGTATTTGCCATCAGAAGCCAGACCTATACAATCATTGTTTGCGTTGGTTGTCGCAACAAATGCTGTTTGATTTGTCCATGTAGAACCATTGTTTGTAACATGCCATTTGTAAATATTATGCCCAAACCAATCCTGTGTGAAGAAAACATTGTTGGTTCCATTATTGCCTAAAAAAGTCATTCCTGTATAAGTATAGTAAGTAGTAATCTGGTTCAGGTAGGTGAAATCCCCTGAATATCTTCTAACTATATTTGAATTGGTGCTGAAGTAATAATCCTGGTCAAACCCTGTTTCTGAAGCAGGTGCAAACGTTGCGTCCCAATAAAATGCGGCAGTACTTGAATTGCTTCCCACATAGCCCGAATCAAGGCTCCATGCCAATTCAACTTCGTTTTGTGCATTGGCAGTAAAAGTGGCAGGTATGATTGGCGAAGACCTATCAGGTGTTATTACCGATACTGCCGCTGAATTGTTACTGTCCACAGAACCGTTGTTTGTTGCCCTAATCCTGTAAGTGTAAAGGACATTATCATCAACTGTTGTATCAACATAAGATGTTGCATTTGCTGCTGTCGTGGTTAATTGTGAAAAACTTCCTTGCCCAATTTTTTTGTCAATTTCGAAACCTGTTTCATTGCTTGAATTGTCAGTCCATGAAAGGGTAATTTTTGCATCACTTGAATTCAATGGTTTTGTAAGATCAACAGTAGCCTGCGGATTGCTTGGTACAGGTATTGTCGTTGTTGAACATGCCTGTTCCGACAATGCCGTATTGACAAGATCTGAGTTCCTTGCCATGACTTTGAAACAATATTGCTGTCCCGGAGTCAATCCTGTTGTTGTTTTTGTTCCCCATTGTGTGTTGGTTTGCCATGCCTCTGATGCGCCTAGGTTTCCATTGGTTTGCACCCATTGTGTTGTGCTGTTTTCGTAAATTGCGAATTGTGTTGCGCTTGGATTTGAATTTGTGTCAATTGTCACATTTATTGATGTTCCTGTTATTGAGTCCAGGGTTGGTGTCCCTGGTATATTTGCATAGGTTGTATTGAAATCTGAAGTGGAATTGAAATCAGTTCCCCCGAATACTGCGCCTATTTTGTACCAGTATGTTGTGTTCGCATCAAGACCTGAATCAGCATAACTTGTTGTTCCGGACAAAGGCGAATTCGCAAGAGTCTGATTCGAGGAGAAATTGTCTGTTGATCTCCATACTTTGTAACTATTTTCACCTGTAACATCTCCCCAGTTTACAGTAATTGCCAAATTGCTAACAACATCAACACCCGAAATGGATGGGGCTTCCCCGGTTGTTGTTGCACATTCCTGTGCTGAAGCAGTTGATTCATTGCCTGTAAAGTCAATGGCACTTATCGTAAAGCAGTATGTTGACCCTGAAGTAAGACCTGAAATAGTGGGCTCCGAGAATACATAAAGGCCATCATGTGCATCTTCTGTGCCTGCAGTACACCCAGGCCCTGAAACACAATTTATCCTGTAAAATTCTACCCCTGTTGTTACTGTCCCTTCCTTGATTTCATTGAACTCTATTTCATCATAAAGCCCGTACGTTCCTGTTGCTGTATCTCCAATATTAAAAAGGAGATTTGCTGAGGTTCCGCCGCCACCAGGCCACTGCCCAACCCTTATTTGCTCTTCCCATTCAGTGGTGTAATTAGATGTTCCAGGCGAAGTAAACATACACCCTATTCCCGATACAGGAACAGCGGGCGCCCAAGTGCAGTTCCCACTGTAAACATTTGAAAGGGCAGTACTTGCTTTGGTTTTATATCTCAACAGGTATTTCTGTCCTTCAACAAGACCTGTTATTGGGCAATTTGTTGATGTTGCACCAGCAGTATCAATGCTTGCATGGTAATCTCCATCATATATTCTTAAACTGTTGTTTCCTGTGTATTTTTCTGTTGAATATCTTGACCCTGCGCCATCATAAAGATTGGTCCAGCAATTAGTTGTATTTGTTTTTTCACTGCCTGAATCAGTGAACATCTGCCCGAAGTTTCCAATTGTATCATATGGTCTTATCACGTACTGGTAAGTTGTTCCGTTGTCGCTTGAGGCATTCCACAATAAAGTAGTACCTGTTGAATCTGTGTCAAATGATGTTAAACCTGTTGGCGTATTTGGCGTTGCATTATCCGCCGCTGATGTATCATTGTAGCTTCCGACTGTTGCGTTTACTGGAATTACTCTTATGTTGTCGAATAAACCCGTGTTAGTTGATCTATAATGAACAATGTAAGGTTTCAGATTGGATTCACTGCTATAAGATGAATTGTAAATTAATCTGTCATTTACATAATAATATGCGCCTGTAGATTTCAAAACAATTTTCCAATGGTAATCTTGTCCGCCCACAAAACTATCAAAAGTTCCTCGGTTAGCTCCATCCTCATAAATTTTTATTGCGTTTTCTGCACCATAGAAATAAATCATGTGTACTCCATCAGAATATGAAACTCCTGCGCCATTATCCTTGAATCCAATCATTGTTGCCACATTAGCAGGAATTGCTTTTATGAATCCTTCATAAACAAGTCCTGCTGTTCTTGCATATGCCGTATCACTAATAAAATTTGTTGTAGTCCAGGAATTTGTTCCGGTCATATTTAGTTCTCCGCTTGTTACTGAAACAGTTCCTTGTGAAGTCCATCCTGAGGGAATTCCTCCCGAATCGAACTTTTCATATTTTCCTCCTATAGGAACCCAGGTTGCTCCGCTATCAGCGCTTCTCTCAATTGAAAAATTCTCTGCGTTGTCTGTCCATGTTATTGGAATATAGGTGGAACTTCCCGCGGCAAAATTTGAAGGGTGTGCAGGTGCATTAGTATCCCACGTTGTTACTGCAGAAGCGTTCGAATCATATGTTCCTGTTGTTCCTTTTGTCCTTATCTTATACCAGTAATTTGTCCCACTTGCAAGGTTAACATTTGAGTAAGTAGTACTATTTGGGTTAAGGCTTATAAGGACAGAATAACCTGATCCGTCTGTTGATCTTAATACATCATACCCTGTCTCATCGGTTGCATCCGACCAACTCAAATCCACTTCACCTAATTCCGATTTCAATGCGTTTGTCTTTGTGTCCACGACAGCCGTTATTGTGGCTGGGGAACTGCTTACATAGTTTACAATCAACTGTGGTTTTGAATTGGCATCAGAATTGTTGCTTGCATCATAAGCGTTAGTCAGATACCACGGATACCTTATATATGCCCTGTAATTTGAATTTATGTCTGTCGTTCCGGAGCCACAAACATCTGCCGGGAAATTGGTTGTCGAGGATGTTCCTGTTATAGTGTAAAGAGTTGTGTTGTTATATGTCTGGAATGCAAGCCTGTCATTTGCGGTAACAGTGGTGCTGTCATTCCTGTAAACAATCCCATTGCCGCAGCTTGTAGCATACCCACCATCATAGTGTTTTTCATAAAATCCGTTTGCAAAATCGGTTGCGCAGTTTGCTTGGTTGTTGCAGGAAAATGTTGTTGGCCTAAAACCAAATGCAACAAAATCATCCGCCGTTGTTGCGGTTGCCATCTTGTTGAAAATATCAGTTTCTATTCCGCCACCCAAAGTAACTGTAGTGGCTGTATTGTCAAGGTTTCTTATTGCTGTGTTGCCGGAAAGGTAATAATTTCCCGGGCTGTAGATGGCATCCCAGAGTGATGTGCTGCACGAAACTTCTGTTTGGTTTGGTGCGGTGCCCGAATAACTTGAAATTCTGTTAGGTATTTCCACAATCGATGCAGTCATATTGCCATGCAAAATTGGCAATCGGTTCTGGTTGACCGGATAATAATAACCCGCATAATCTAAGCCTGTTATCTTGAACTGAACCGAGTTTATAGGTGCATTGGCAAGGGAACTAGGGAGGGTGAAATCTGCGAAAGACCCCCTCCAGACTACTGTGCGGTATGCAACTGAATTCGGATCCCCATCTGCAAAATACCCATATTGGATTGACCCGTTTGTATCTGCAGGATAAGTGGTCCAGCACTTGGTAAGCCCGTCATAATTCTGCCTCTGGATAATCCCTTCCCGGTCCAATGCGGTTACAACCGAAGGAATGTATATTGCAGGATCAATCTTAAGCGGGTATTTGAGTAGTGGATTAAAGAACCATTCATAAGGCGCTTCGGTTATGGCTGTTATTTCATTGCTTCCCGGTTTTGAAACAAAATAAAAGTCAATGTCAGCCAAGAATGAAGAGTCAAGTGTTATTTTCTGGAACCCATCAAAACCCCGGGGTTTTGGCATGGTGAATACCTCTGTGCCGTTTTCATCAAGGAATGTAACCTCATTTTGCACCGCTTTTTCTGTTCCAAATTCATACCCGTTTCCGTCAATTAAAATCCGCAAACCATCTCCAACTTTCAGGGTTTCGGTTATCCTGATTTTGGTTTCAGATTTATTAAAGTCATTCGGGAGCTTCGGCAATGCGGTAGGTGTATTGAAAATGAATTCAGCTGAAAGCCCCTGTGATGAAATGCCATAAGAAATATCCATGCCATTCAAAAGAGAATCGGAAAATTCAATTTTGTTGCCTTTTGAATTCACCGCGCCTTTTCCCGGCTTGTCTTTAATGTTTGAGATAAGCCTTTCCTCATTCCCGTAAACTAGGTAAATGTTGTCAACCGTTTGGTATAAAGGAGGAGAATTGTACTCAAATCTTACCGCAGCATCTTCGCTTAATGATTCCTTAAGAGCAACCTTGTAAGGTGTTGAAGTTACCCTGAATTTGTAATTCTTTTCATCATTAAGCCTTTCAGCTTTCCTTTCAAGATTATCCGCAACTTTTTTTATTTTCTCTCCATCTTCGGTTACCGAATCAGGGGTTTTCACTTTATCCGCAAGCCTATCCTTTATCTCTTCTTTCTTTACATCGGCAATTTCCTTGTTTTCATCGGCAAAATTTATAATTTTAGGTTTAGAATCCGCCTCTGTTTCAGCAATTATCGGATCTCCAGCCAAAGGATCGTTAGGGTCAATTTCAGTAACTATAGCCGGTTCAGGCGCCGGCTGAGCTGCTTGCAAACCCGGTTCGCTTGCCGAAACAATTTTTTCAAGCTCCCAAAAATCCTGTGCCAGAGTCCGTGTTTCTATAATCTCAGCATTAAGTTCGATTATATTAATCTCTTCAATTAATGGATTTATTACTTCAAAATCACCGAATTCGTTTTCAAAGTTTACGCTTCCATTATAAATGTAAGCAACAAACTCGTTTTCATCCTCCCCCTTGTAAATGTTGGCATTGTCTTCTCTTACAACAGGCTCCCCTTTCCCCTCTTCAGGTGCGGGAGTTTCTTCAAATTGTAGCGGTACAATAACCGGGTCAGGTTCAGGAAGCACACCAATGAATTTACAAATCGCATTACACTCATTTGAACCAGGTTCAACATTATCACAAAGAATATCCGCCTCACAACTTGCCGAACAAAGCCCTGTTGCAGGATCAGCACCAGTATCTGAACAAGTTACCCTAATTATCTCCCTTGCCTTATCGCTGAAAAGAAATCTATTCAAATCCTGCGAAACATTATTTTCAGGCACACCAACATTTGCATCAGTCAAACCATTTGAATCATCAACCAAACCAATATCCAAGGCATGTATACAGGATAAGTCACACTCGCCTGAACCCGGTGCCGAACCATCACACAAAACCGATGCCCCGCAATTTGCCCTACATAATCCATTTGATGATGTGTTATCCTCTTTGCATACTTTACACCTGTTTTTTTCACAAACTCCGTCAAAAGCTGATGCGCTTGTTGCTGTTGTTGCATCAACAATGCACTTTGCATAATCTCCACAGGTATTACAGGAATTATGAATCAAACTATCTTCGCCAAGACAAACATCACCCTCATCACAAATTCCCTCAACAACACAAATCCCGTCATTTGAATACTGGTTCTTGAGGTCATCACTGCATTTTTGCCCTGCCGTATCCCTGCCGCATGCAACACAAGTTCCTGAAATACAACTCAACAATTGTTCACTAATACAATCAGACGCAATAGTACACTGGCTTGCAAAAAGCGCCTCAACACCTGATTCTTTTGATGTGCTAATTTCAGCGTTGCGAAAATCCTGCGCCTGCACAAAAACTTCAGGGGCGGAAAATAATGCGGTGGTAATTGCTGTAAAAAATAACCCCAGGATGACGATTCCTGCTAATAACACCATTGGCGTAGCCTTGAATTGTCGCATAATGCCTCTAAATAGTATAATATAATGCAATATAAATGTATCATCCTGCATTCCTGAAATCGTTTCTAAAATCGCTTTTTGTTTTTGTTTTTTTTATTGCAAAAACGAATCAATATAAACTCCACAAGCGTACTTTATTTCTGAATCGGGTGATGAAATGTTTGATGTTATAAGTGTCGGGTCAGCCACGGAGGATGTTTTTGTTTACATTCCGCAAAAATTTGCGACACACGATGCCTGTGTTTTTCACCCCGGCACAAAAGTTGACATAAAAGAAATGGATTATTTTACTGGAGGCGGAGCAACAAATACCGCAGTTGCATTTTCGCGCCTCGGTTTTCGCACATCAGTATTGTGTGTTGTTGGAAACGATGAAAGCGGAAACTCAGTAATAAAAAACCTGAAAGATGAAAAAGTAAACACTTCTTTTGTAAAAAAAATTCCAGGAAAAACACCCTACTCGGTAATACTAACCGGCTTTGGCAGGGACAGGATTGTTCTTTGCTACAGCAATATGACCGCCTCAATAAACAAGGCAAAAACCAATTTTTCAAAACTCAAAGCAAAGTGGTTTTACATTTCCTCATTGCACTCAAAGCCGGTGCTTTTGAAAAAAATTGTTGCGCATGCAAAATCAACAGGGACAAGAATTGCTTTTAATCCAGGGAATGAAGAACTATCCCTCGGCTTTGAAGGCCTCAAAAAAGCGGTTAAAAAAGTGGAAATACTGCTCCTAAACAAGGAAGAGGCTCTCAAATTAACAGGCTCCGGTGACATACACCGAAACCTCAAAAAACTCTCGGAAATAGCCACAATTGTTGTTATTACTGATGGTAATGCCGGCGCGCATGCCACAAACGGAGTTTATGCTTATTCTGTCGGCATTTTTGATGTTCCAAGGGTTGATGTTACCGGCGCAGGAGATGCATTCGGCTCAGGCTTTACAGCGGCGATAATGAAAGGCAAAAGCATAGAAGAGGCGCTCCTTTATGGCGGGGCAAATGCCTCATCTGTAATCCAATCGCTAGGCACAAAAAATATTCTTCTTACAGAAAAAGCACTGCAAAAATTCCTGAAAACCCACAAACTTGCAGTGAAAAAACAAAAATTATAACAAAAAAACACAAAAAGTTGTATACATAAATGCCGTTTTCAGTAATTTCTCAAAACTAATAGTATACATAATCATTCTTCGTCTTCTCTGAATTGTTCATAATTAGTATTATTAAATTTAAACAAAAATTTCTTGATTTGTACTCCTTCAAAAGTGAATTTTTCAAGAATTTCTTTTTTTTCACCGTAAAATTCCCTGAAATCAGTTGTCTGGCATGGATCCAAAAGCAAAAACTGATTATTGAATTCTGTTATTACAAAAGCGTGTGATTTTGCATTTTCAAGCTCCGCGATAACAACTTCCGCCTTCTCATCACCAAGTGCGTAAAGCAAAGAGCACAAGAAAACCGCCTGATCCTCATCATCGCCTATTTTTTCGCTTATTATTTCTGTAGGGGTAAGCCAAAAATAAATGTTCAAATCAGGCTTAACATACTCAATTTCATCTCTGACATAGCAATAAGCCCTTTCAGCGGCCTGAGCGTAATGGCTTTCAAACCTATAGTTTTCGCCCGCAATATTATTTGCTGCGGATTGTATTGTAAGGTCGGTTTTGTTCACAAGCGCCTTGATTCCGCCAACAGTTTTTTTCTCATGTTCATTAATCATCTCGGCATATCTTTTCAGGAGCAATTCATACAATTTAGCAATATTTTCATCAAATCTTTTTGCCTCAACTTTAATGCTAAGCTCCTGCTTTGGCTGTAAAAGCATGTTCCTTAGCTCACTTATTTGTGAGGCAATGGCTTCCCGTATCTCAGGGTTTGATTCGTGCTCAAGACTCTCTTCAAGTGCCTTGATGTTCTTAAGAATTATTTTTTCTTCACTTGTCTTCTTTAAGCTTGGATTTTGAGAGTAACTAATGACCATTATACCCAATACCTAATGCCCCGAAAATCCCTATAAAGCTTTCCAAAGCCTTATTTTCCAAAAAAAAGCCCAAAATCTGTTTTTTTATTAAACTGGTGAGAAAATATATAAACAAAACAACAGATGTATATAAGGTAAATTTTATGTTTAAGAAAAAGGCGCAAGTGTCTATAGAGTACCTTACAATAACCGCTTTCCTGCTGATTGTTTCAGGCCTAGTTTTCGGATTTGCTCTTTTCTCATTTAATGAAAATGCATCAATAGCAAAAGCGGATGACAGTGTAACAACAATAGTAAACAATGCAAACCTTGTCGCATCGCAGGGCAATGGCAGTAAAATATTCTTCGAAATAGATGTTCCCCCAAATGTAACCTCTTTTGAAATAAATGGCAAGTCAGTTACAATGGCCGTCAACACAAGCCTTGGTTCAGGAGACATGTTCTCTTATGCAAAACCGAATTTAACTCCAATAAATCTTAGTACTCATCAAGGAGTAAAAACCCTGAGCGCTACATTCACTGATGGCAATGTGGTGGTGGCTGAAATTGCGTAATGCGCAGGTATCTGTTGAGGCGCTTACAGTTGTTGCGCTTATGATGCTGATAATCATTTTTGTTCTTTCAACAAACACACAAAGACTTGAAAAAATAACTTTCATTGAAACAACACAGGCACAGGAACAGGAATGCATCAAACTACAATCAGCAATTGCCCTTGTACAAGGAACCAATGATAACTCACAAATAGAAACAAACATTTCCTTTGATGCAAATTTGAATAAAAATTCAATTGACTTTGAAGACTATTACTGTGAATTTCCAGGGCAAGAAATTAACGCCGAACTCCTAAAAGGAAATTTGAGAATACTGAAAGAAGAAGGGGTAATTACGGTTGAAAACATCTAAAGGTCAGGCAGTTGTAATGGATTTTGCCTTTGCGCTAGGTCTGTTCATAATTCTCTTTACCTTCATCTCAGCAGAATTCACTCAGCAGGTAAACACATCTGAAAGAAAATCAACTTTTGATTCGCTTAGAGTAAAAGCTGATTTTGTAATGGAAACACTTGTAAAAAGCACTGGCTCTCCACAAAACTGGGAAACCCTTTCCCTTAATGATGTTGAATATTTCGGTCTTGCTGCAAGTGACCGTGACCTATCAGATGCAAAGTTAACATCATTCCAGAATAATACTACAAGTGAACCAGACTACCTTATTACAAAACAAAAATTAGGTCTTGAGGGTTACGATTATTATTTTGTTTTAGAAGATGCAGGAATACAATCAGGTCTTGAAGTTCCTGTCGGAACAGATGCAACACAAGTTGTTGTTGAACGAATTGTAACTTACCAAGGAGGTGCTTACCATGCAAGACTTACTGTTTATAAAACAGAAAATTTCAACTAAAGGTTTCGCATTCTCACTTGATGCATTCATTGCGGTAATTCTTGTTGTAAGCGCGCTTTTCCTCTTTGTTTCAATTAATGAAAATCCATCACTCGGTTCACAATCAAGCACAATTGTGGAGGACTCGCTTTTTGCACTCGACCAGCAGGGATACATAATTTACACAATAGACAATGAGTCCCTTTCGCAATCAGCCAATCTGATAAAAGCACAACTGCTTGATTATTTGCCGAATGGTTTTGATGCAAATGTAATTCTCACAAGATACTTCATCGACACAGATGCCTGCGCAATAAACAAAAATTTCGCTTCCTGCTTTCCTGATATAAATAAAACAACTTACAGTTCAGCAGGAAGCCCGCCTGATGGAAATCAATCCGAAATAATCACAGGAAAAAAATTCTACCTGAAAAGACAACCACCAGGAGAATGCAACATTTCATATCTTGAATTTGCCGGACCAATTGAAAAAGCACTGGATCGGATTCCAATTGAAAAAGATGAGGGGGCGCTGTTTTCAACTGCATATTTGGAAGAAGAATCTCCGACATTTGATTTCAATGCAATTGTAGAACCAAATCCTTTGATTTGTGATGAGCAGGCTCTTGTGACGCTTACAATTACTTCTGATAGTGCGCTCAGAAAGCCGATTGAGATCATGGTTGTGATGGACAGAAGCAGACCTTATGATGACTTTGGACCAGAGACAACTCCCGATACCGACAAAGCTATAATGATAGATTTTCTAAACAATGCCAATTGGACTAATTCGCGTTGTTCCCAAGCCACAACTGATTGTATAGGCGTAGCAGCATATTCAGATGATTCCAGTCTCCCTGCTAACCTACACTCAAGTTTAAATTCTGCTATTTCATCCATTAAAAATTTAAAAAGAGATTGTGGCAATGATAATCCTAACCCTTGTACTTCAGATCCAACTAAAAATGCTGTTTATGAAGGTGTTTCAGAAGCTCTTGAAGAATTAATTGATTATGTGAGGCCACAATCACAAGAGTTTGTTGTAGTTCTTTCAGATGCTGCGGATAATTCCGACTCAAAAACTTTTCAAGATGTAGTTGATACTGCGGTAGACAACAACATCACCATATTTTCAGTCGGAGTGGGATTGGATGCAAATAGTACTACTGATTTAGTTGATCTTGCAACAAGCACAGGCGGAGAATATTATTACGCTGAAGACCAAAGTGCTCTTTCAACTCTTTATGATTTAATTGCCGATAGAATAAGTAATTATGCAGTAGATTCCAACATAAACATTCCTGTTCAGGATGGTCTTGACGTGAATTTGTCAGGTGGCGGTTCTGTAATTGATGGAAACATTATTTATGTTACCGGTTCAACTGAAGGGGGAACAGTTTTCACAATCCAATATTACATAACCGTTCCGTGTGATAGCGGTGACATTTGTGGCAACTCAATTATCCAAGTTCCGGACAGCAATACCGTTTTCACTTATGTATTGCCTGACGGGACAATTGAATCAATTACCTTTCCTGATGAAAATGCTGTTCTTGTCGACCTCTACGCACGCGACCTGAACGTTGACATTACTTCAGGTTCAATAATCGGCAACAATGATATTCAGTTGAATGTGCGCGTGGGCAACGACAGGGAGCTTGATGCAAATTCAACAATTTTGCGATTCAGGTACGGAGATGACCAAGGTCCGATTATTGCAACAAGAAGCGTTGATCCTCTATGCGGTAACAAAACCGGTGGGTGTACCGCCGAAGATCAGATTCGGGATTTCACAGTAAACCTGAATCAGGAAGGGGTAATTTATGCAACAATTAATGATGATAATGCAATGAGCGAATGCCCATTGTACAATGTCGATGCAGTGAACTGCTACGGAGCGCCTGTAAGCGAAATTTATGTTGTGGAATACAACGTCTGGAGGACTTAAAATGAAAAAAGGCGTGCTGTTCTCATTAATTGTTTTCATTTTGCTTTCTCTTCTGCTTACTGTTGTCTTACTTACTCAAAAACAAGGAAATTCTTCAGAAACCGCATTAGTTGATGCAAGCGTCTACAAAAAAGTTTCAGATAAATATTCAAATGTAGCAAGTACCTCTTTTGTACTTGGAAAGGCCGAAGCAGAAAGCCTTATTGATCAAAGGCTTTTACCTTTCAATTACTCAATTGATGAAAATACTTTTACAACCTCATTTGATTTGCCTATAAGCAACAGCAAAGTTAACAATTATCTCTCATCTCTTAATGAATTCAAAATATTCATTACAAATGATGAGTACTCAAATGAGTATGATTCAATGCTTGTGGATTTCAATACACTTCTTTCAGATTCATGGGGCGGAAATGATTTGAATCTTCATTTTAATATCCATCCGCAATGCATTGATTACAAGCTTACTGACCTAAATGAAGTTTCATTTTCTTCCGAATGCAGTGACTTCAATTACTTTTCAATAATAAGGCAAGACTTGAACATAACCCTTGATTCAAGTCATGATTTCAATGCAATAAGTTGTAATTTCAATGGAGCATCTTCCGGACCTTCAAATTGCACAGGTGTTTTTGACAAAATAACTTTTGATCCAGCAGACCCAAGACCTTACCTTCACTTCGAGATTTTTGATTCAGAGTGCCCTTTGTGCATGCTTTCCCAAACCATAATCTCAGGACACTTTGACCCTTTGCAAGAAAGCACAGCAACAATAAGTTGCACAGGTGCTACCTGCGCAACTCCTGGCCTTGATTTAAATTTCAACAAAGCAACCACTTTGCATTATACAGGCGTCCAAATAGGAACATCAATTGCATTCGATTTCAATCATTCGGTTGATTTATTCGAATTCAATGATGTAAACGTTTCAGTAGAAAACAGTTATTTTGGCACAAAGAGGTGGAGATAATGGATCCAAAAGCAATACTCCTTATTCTTGGCATTGTACTTGTTTTTGTAATTATTTCAACATTTATTCCGAATGCGCCAATAACCATTCCACAGGATTTATCTTATTCGCTTGAAGCAGGATCTGACAGTATTACCATCGGTACTCACGTTGACGCAAAAGCAAAAACATCAGGAGCGGACGTAAAAACAATTACACTTGAATTCGGCGGAGAAAAAGTAATCCAGGAGTGCAATTCCAGAAACTGCCTTTTTGAAAAAACATTCATTCCAAAAACACCCGGCGCTTATACTCTAAAAATGACAATTGCTCTTTCAAATGGTTCTGTTGAAAAATCATCAAAAAGAATAAATGTTTTCGATTCACAAAAAAGATGTACAGGCTCTATTGCATTCAACCAATGTTCAAGTCAAAAGCCGCTTTATTGTGAAAACGGCTCATTTGTTGGCAAATGTTCCATTTGCGGATGCAATGATGGATATTACTGTTCAAACGAAACGTGTTTGCCTGAAGCAAAAAAAGTTGAAATAACTTCCTTGAAATATGCTGAAAAAGTTTTAGCAGGAAAAGAATTTTCTATTATTATTGAAGTAACCTCAGAAGCAGGATTTGTTTCAGGAGCAAAATACAAAACAAAAATTTCTTTGGATAATGATATTGCTGAAAATGAATTTGTAATCAGTGAAGTGGGCAACACACAATCATGGGCAATAAATAAACTTTCCCTGCCGGCAGGAACACACAGTATCCTTATTGAAGTATTTTCAATAAATGAAACAGAAAATCTTGCGGCAACCTACTCAAAAGAAAACGCAATTGAATCCCTTGTAAGTGCACCGCCAATAGGAATTCCGCAAATCCAAAGCATTTTTGCTGAAGGGGATGATGCTGTAATAACCTGGTCAGGAGTTTCAAATTCATCAGGTTACAAACTTTACAAAAGCACTGTCTCAAAAGAAATTTACACTGCTTACAGGTTGTATTCCTCCTTTGATGCAAACACAACAACAACTGTTATACAAGGGCTTTCAAGCGGCACACATGCATTTGTAATACGCGCAGTTGACCTTTTCGGAAATGACGGAGATTACAGCGAGCCAAAAACAGTGGTGATCGGATGAATATTTCAAAACATCTAAAAGTAACGCAACCCAATATTTATAATCATGAAATACACTTAACTATTGGCACAAATACCGATTTTTTTTGAGGGGATTTAATGGCTATTGTAGGAAATATTATCAAACGATTAAAAGATTTTCTCAAACTGGATGATGAAATACACAAAAAAGCAAAACACGAGCACGAAAAAGCCATGTCTATAGGTTCTGCAATTAAAATGCACGAAGAACCTGAAAATAAGCTTGTTTCAGTTTCACAGGGTTCTGACAAAAAGGAAATCCTGGAAATGAAAAAAATATTCGAAGAACACAAGCAGGAAAAGAAACCGGAAAAGAGAATGTCTGATACGCAGGAAAAGAAACCTGAAATCAAACAGGAGCCAAAAGTTTCCCACAAAGAAATTCTGAAAAAAGAACCTGTCTTTTCAAAATCTTTGCCTGAAAAAACAGGCGAGAAGCAGAAAAAAGACGTTGTTGCAAACCCCCTTGCATCACAGCCAGTAAAAAAAACAGCTCCTAAAAAAATTGCACCAAAAAAAAGAAGAAAAAAACTCGGCAAAAAAGCCGGCAAAGAAAAAGTTAAAAAAAAGAAAAAAATCATGAGGCCAAAATACAAAAAAATCGCGGAAAAACTTTCAAGGGAAGTTGACAAACTCAAAGCAAATGTTTATGATAAAAAAATCAAACCGCAGCAGGCACTTGGAGGAGTGCAGGTAATTTACGCCCAGATAAAGGACCAGCAGAAAAGTGTCGGTGATGAAATCAATGAAACAAAAGCGCTAATGGATTTTGCCGAAAAAGATTACATGAAAAGAAAAATAACTGAGGAAGAATTCAGGGAAAAAATGCTCGAATACAGGGATAAACTAAGGGTCCTTGAAATGCAGAAAAAAAGCTTTGCGAATAATGAAAAATCTCTCGGGGAAACAGTAAAAGTAATTCCGACAGCCATTCCCGTAAACCTTGAAATGATTGCATCCTCAAAAAATGTCGCAACATTTATAGAGCCTGTTTCTGTACAAAAACCGATTCAGGCAAAAACAATCAAACAACCGCAAGCTTCATCAAAAAATGTTCCTTTGAAACCAATGCAATCGGCTCCTGTGCAATCAGCGCCAATGCAGGCAAAAGCAACTACTATTAATATGCCTGAACCCGCACCGCAAAGAACAGGGCAGGTTTCAGAAGGGCAGCAGGATATAGTCGACAAAGATTCAATAATGCTTGACCAGTTTTTGGAGGCAAAGGCATCAGGAAAAATGGACAAACAAAAGCTTAATGACATTGAAAAAAAAGTACATGCAATAATGCACAAATACAATCTTTCCGAAAAGGAAGTTGAACAAAAAATTGGTTCTGCTGACAATGAAGCACAGCTCATTGAATCAGTGAATAAACTTGTTGATCTGCTTGATAAGAAAAAAGAATCCTCCTTCTCCGAAAAAAGTGAAAGAATAGAAACCGCAGTAAGATTTACCGAAACGGCAAAACCTGTTGAAGAAGAGAAAGGAGTTGACACAAAAATCAGGCAAAAAACAATTATAACTGATTTTGACCGAGTCCTTGACCTTATTGAAAAAAAAGGCAAAATGAAAGTTGGAGAAATGGCATCCGAACTAAAGCTTTCCAAAAGCCGTATTGAAGAAGTTGCAACACTGCTTAAAAAAGAAAAGCAGGTAGAGCTCATTTATCACACTTTTGGGGACGCTGTAATACAAACCCCTTATTATCTTGAAAAATCCAAACAACAAAAAGAAAAAGAAAAACAGGAAGCAAAAGACAAAGCAAAAAAAGCAAAGGGTGATTCAAAATAGCCGACAAACTTCTAAAACAATATAACATTGAATCCGAGGGAATTTCAATTCCTGTAAAAGTGATTTACAAGGAAGGTGACTTTGTAAGAACCTATCTGCTCGAAATCCCTGATTACGGTTCAGGAACAAAGGCCTTGCTTGATAACCTGAAAAGAATCGCAATTCTAGATTCAAATGTAAAGGCAGAGAGGCTGCTTGACCCGAAATACCTGACTGCTATGAGATTGCAGTTCAGGGAAAGGTCATCAAAAATACTTGAAAAAGAATTGCCGCATCTCGATGAAGAATCAAAAAACACTCTTATAGCAATACTTTTGCACGAAATGCTTGGGCTTGGAAAACTGGATTTTTTGCTTGCAGATGATAACCTGGAAGAAATCGTTGTAAACAACCATAAAGATCCTATCTGGATTTACCATAAGGAATTCGGGTGGCTGATAACAAACATTTTCATGGATTCTGAGGAACAGATACAGAATTATGCAAACATCATTGCAAGGCGTGGCGGAAAACAAATTACAGTTTTATCGCCATTGCTTGACACACGTCTTGTTACTGGAGACAGGGCAAACGCAACTCTGTTTCCAATAAGCGGAAAAGGAAACACAATAACCATTAGGCGCTTCAGACGTGACCCTTGGACAATAACAGATTTTGTCAAAAATCACACTGTTGGTGCCGATGTTCTTGCATTAATTTGGATGTGCATGCAGTATGAACTCAACATAATAATTTCAGGCGGAACAGCATCGGGAAAAACAAGCTTCCTGAACATCTGCCTGCCATTCATACAGCCGAATCAGAGGGTTATTACAATTGAAGACACAAGAGAGCTTTTGTTGCCGGACTTCCTGCACTGGGTTCCGATGACAACAAGAGAACCAAACGCTGAAGGAAAAGGCGGAGTATCAATGCTTGATCTCCTTGTAAACAGTTTAAGGCAAAGACCAGACAGGATAATTGTAGGTGAAACAAGAAGTCAAAAAGATGCAGAGGTAATGTTTGAGGCAATGCACACAGGGCACTCTGTGTATACAACATTCCACGCAAACACTGCAGAGGAAACAGTAAGACGTTTTACAAACCCGCCAATAAACATCCCGCCAACCGTATTTGATTCAGTTCACCTAAATGTCGTGCTTTTCAGGAACAGGCGCCTTGGAGTAAGAAGAGTACTCCAGATTGCCGAATACATTCCTGAAAGAAAAGGCGGAGAAGAAAGACTAACGCCTAATACTCTTTACAGGTGGAAACCAGGAAGTGACAAAACAGAGGTGCATTCAGAAGCAGTTAGGCTCTGGGATGAACTTTCCATGAGAACAGGATTAACCTATAATGAACTTACTGCCGATCTGAAAGACAAGCAAATGGTTTTAGAGTGGCTAGTTGATAGCGGAATACATCATGTGAATGATGTCGGCAAAGTAATGGCAAAATATTACCTTGATGAAAATAGTGTTTTGGATCTTGCAAGAAACAAAAAGAAAATTGATTTTATATGATGAAGCATAACATTCCTTTCAGCCCGCTTCCGCAGGAACTCATGTTCAAAATCGGGGAAAGGTTCCTGAGCACAGGGGCAAGAATATCAAAATTATTCCCATTCCTTGAAACAGAATTAAAGCAGGGCGAAATAGGCATTGAAAAGGAAATGTATGCAACGATAATGGCGATAATGTTCGCATTCTACTTTATATTCGGTTTTCTTGTAACCTACATTTTTGCAACAAGGTTTGCTCCTGAAAATGCCTTGAGTCTTGGATTGCTTATTGGTGCAGTTTTTGCTTTCCTGGTGTTTTTTCAGGTTCTTCTTTACCCGAAAATAATTGTAAAGAAAAAAGTCAGGAACGTTGAACGAAACCTGATTTTTGCATTAAGGACTTTGCTTGTTGAAATAAAATCAGGAGTAACTCTTTTTGATGCAATAACAATTGTTGCTGATGGAGACAACGGGCAGGTGAGTTTTGAGTTCAAAAGGGCAATAGAAAAAATTGAGGCAGGAATGTTTCAGGAAGAATCTTTAGAGGAACTTGCAGAAAACAATCCATCGCTTTTCTTCAGGCGCGCAATCTGGCAGCTTGTAAATGGATTGAAAGCGGGCTCTGATATTTCAACAGTAATGGAAGCGCTTGTTGAAAACCTTGCAAAAGAAAAAGAAAATCAGGTAAGGCGATACGGCAATTCACTCAAATTGCTCTCTTTGCTTTACATGATGCTTGGCGCAATAATCCCTGCTCTCGGATTAACTTTCCTTATTATTCTTTCAACCTTCCCTCAAATTAATATTGATGAACCTGTGTTCTGGGGAATGCTTGGCTTTATTCTTGTAGGTCAATTCATGTACTTAGGAGTAATAAAATCAGCAAGGCCAACACTTATGGGGGATGAGTAATGTACGAAAAAATCACAGCTTTACTTCCTGTAAGAGTAATGGAGAGCTTCAAACAACAGCTCATTTACAACCACATAAACATTGAAGAGCATAAATTTGTCGGAATGCTTTTCCTCTATTCATTTATAATTTCGGTTGCAATAGCATTCAACGTGCACATATTTTTGGGAATACATGGATTAATTGCATTTGTAATAACCTATGGGGGTATTATCGGATTGACCTTTATTGTTCTGCGTTTGAATTCCGATGCGAAAGGCAAGTTTGTTGAAACTATTTTGCCTGATGCATTGCAGATAATTGCTTCCAATATGAAAAGCGGAATGCCCACAGAAAGAGCTCTTTTTGTTGCAAGCCGACCTGAATTCGGGTTGCTTGAAGTTGAATTAAAAAACGCAAGCAAAAGAATTGCCGCAGGAGAAACAGTAAGCGTTGCATTGAACGGCATTGGAGACAGGATTAATTCGGTTTCTCTGCAAAAAACACTCTGGCTTATCTCTCAGGGTATTAGCAGCGGAGGAGAAATGGCAAATTTGTTGTTCAAACTATCTGATGATTTGAAAGGCCAGAATGCTCTCAAAGAACAAATAAGTGCTGATATTTCCATTTACATTTTGCTGATATTCTTTGCTGCTGCCTTTGGTGCACCAATGCTTTTCGGCGTAAGCTCATTCATTGTGGAGGTTCTATCAAGCCAGCTTGCAAATACTCCAACAATAGATGCGTCAAAACTGCCTTCCTCATCAAATTTTAACGCAATCAAAGGGTTTGCATCAGGAAGCGAAGCAGCCATAACCCCAGAATTCATTTTAATGTTTTCAATCATTTCCCTTATCGCAACAATAGTATTTTCATCCCTAACCATCGGCGTAATCAACAATGGAAAAGAGCTCGCAGGAGTAAAATACATCCTTCCTTTGGCGGCAATCAATTTGTTTGTTTTTTTCACAGTAAGGGCAGTGCTTACAAGCGTGTTTGGAAATCTGGTGTAACAAGGATTAATCCATTTTTATGCTTTTCACAAAAATGGTTTTTTTATGGTGCAATCGAATTTAATCAGATTTTTTGGAGATAACCCATTCAACAGGATTCTTGATGCTTTAGTGGATAATATGGGTGAAGCATATTCAAAAACCGAGCTCATGGAACTTTCAGGGTTGAGCAAAGGGGCATTTTTTCAGTATTGGCCGAAAATTGAGGATTTGGGTTTGGTTAAAATTACACTGGAAGTTGGCAGGACAAAGCTTTACACTTTAGAGCGGAAAAGCAGTTTTGTCAGGGATATCCTGAAATTTGAAATGCGAATGATAGAGGAAACCGCACCGAAAAAACAAAAGCTTTTGGTATAAATTGGTTTCTTTAACTTTTTATAAAAAAAAAGAAGTTTTGATTGCCCCGAAGGGCAATCAATGTTTTTAGTTCAATTAAGCTGTTGCGTTACAGGTAGCATTTGCATCTCTATTTGCAAATCCATCATTGTATCTCAATCCAAGATCTGCTTTTACTGCTCCTGCAGTTAAACCAAGTCCAGCTCCTGCATTGTTGAATGTTACAGTGAACTCTTCGTTTGCAGCAACAGTTGCTCCTGTATAGTCAGACGCTTGTAATGCTCCGCCGTTGAAGGTTCCTGTGAATGTGACTGCACTCAAAGTTTTACCTGTCTGATTTGAAACCTTTATTGCTAATGCATCAGTGTTCTGATCAAAATCTGAGATTAGCAGTTTCTGGAATCCTGTACATCCCTCAGTTCCTATTTGCTGTGGGTTGATGAGGAATACCAAAGCTGCAACAACAATGACGATTACAACAAGTGCCCAACCGTATGTCATCAGGTATTCAAGAGCAGACTGTCCCTTTTTTTCTTTGAAAACCATTTTTTTTCACCTCCATTTCCCTTTTTTCCCATTTTATTTTTAACGAAATTAGTGTTAAATTTCATATACTAATATATTTTAACTATTTAAAGGTTATTGCTTCTTGGATTTGAGTTTTTTTTCAACAAACGCAGGAACAAGCTCTTTAAGGCTTCCTCCGTATTTGGCAATTTCTTTTACAATGCTGGAAGTTACATAAAAGTATTCTGCGCTTGTCATCACAAAAACGGTTTCTACATTATTATCCGTTAACCTGTTTACTGTAGCTAATTGAAATTCTCCAGGAAAATCACTTGTTTCACGTAAGCCTCTAAGAAGCACATCGCACTTTTCTTTTTTTGCAAAATCAATTAACAATGAATCAAAACCCTTTACTTCAACGTCCTTCAAATCATTTACGCTTTCTTTCACCATTTCAATCCTTTCATTGAGTGAAAAGCATGGTTTTTTGTTCGGGTTTTCTGCAACAGCAACAACAAGCGAATCAAAAAGCCTGAGGCCTCTTTTAATTACATCAAGATGCCCAAGTGTTATAGGGTCAAAAGTTCCAGGGTAAATTGCTTTCATTCAAACGCCTTTTTTTTTGAAAGTTTTTCCAATAATTCTTCAACCTGTTTTCTTGTATCATCAAAACTTTTTCCTGTGTCAATAACATAATCTGCCTTTTTCTCGTTTTTTTCAGGCGGTTCCTGTGTTGCAACAATTCTTTCAAATTCAGCTTCAGTATACCCTTTATTTACTGACCTGCTTTTTGCAAGTTCTTTTTCAGTTTTTATAAGCACAACATAATCAAAGAGGGTTTCCATTTTTGCTTCAAAAAGTAATGGGACTTCGATAAAAAAAAGTGTTTTTGAAAACTCTTCCTTATGGGTTTCTTTATATTTAATTATTTTTTCTTTCACAAGCGGATGCATAAATGCGTTTACTTTTTTGAGTTTCTCAGGGTTGTTAAAAATAATTGCTGAAAGCAACTGCTTGTCGATTTTATCATCAAGTGCTATTGTTGGACCAAAAATTTCCTTCATTTTTGCAATGATTTCTTTTTCATAGTATAATTCATCCACCATCCGGTCACAGTCAATTGTTTTGAAATTGTGCGATTCAATCATTCTCCGCACGGAGCTTTTTCCGGATCCAAAGTTTCCCGTAATTGCTATTAACATAAGAGTAATTTGCCATTAAATGCATTTAAAATGATCTTCACAAAAATGTCCCTAAACCCTTAAAAAGACATTAAACCTTTTTTTAGTGCATGAATACAGATATATTCAGGGAATATGATATCAGGGGCATTGCGGATACTGATTTAACTGATGAAGTTGCAGAATCCATTGGAAAAGCCGTAGGAACGCTTGTGAAGCGTGCTTTTTCGAACAAAGTTAGCCCTGATATTGTTGTTGGCTGTGATAATAGATTAAGCAGTCCAAGGCTTTTCAATGCATTAAAAAAAGGCATTCTTTCAACAGGGGTAAGCATTATTTTTATTGGGGAAGTTACAACTCCGATGTTATATTATTCTGTGAACAAACTCAAGGCAGAGGGAGGGATAAGCGTTACCGCTTCCCATAACCCTCCGGAGTATAATGGCTTCAAGGTTCTTGTGGGGCAGGAAGCGATTTTCGGCGAGCAAATACAGGAAATAAAAAATCTCATTGAAAAAAAAGATTTTGAAAAAGGCGAAGGCGAATATGCTGAAATGAACATTGAAAAGCAATACACTCAGGACATTGCCTCACGCATTTCGCTTGGAAGAAAACTCAGGGTTGTTGCTGACGCGGGTAATGGAATGGCATCGGATTTTGCGCCAGCAATTCTTGAAAAAATCGGGTGCGAGGTAATTCCGCTTTACTGCAAAAAAGACCCTGTTTTTCCGAACCATCCTGCCGATCCGGTAAAAGAGGAGAACATGTGCGATCTTATTGCAACAGTAAAAAAAGAAAAGGCCGATTTGGGTTTTGGTTTTGATGGTGATTCTGACAGGATAGGGCTTGTCGATGAAAAAGGAAACCTCATTTACGGAGACATAATACTTGCTTTGCTTTCACAGGACCTTTTAACAAGGCATCCTGGTGCAAAAATAATTTTCGAGGTAAAATGCTCACAGGCACTTGGTGACTGGATAACTGCAAAAGGCGGTGAACCTATAATGTGGAAAACAGGACACAGTCTCATAAAAGCAAAAATGCGTGATGAGGGCGCACTTCTTGCGGGTGAAATGTCAGGGCACATGTTTTTTGCAGAAAACTGGTTCGGCGTGGATGATGCGATTCTTGCTGCTGCAAAGATTGCTGAAATAGTTTCAAAAAGCGGTGAAACATTAAGTGAACTTGTTTCAAAAATTCCTGATTATTCATCATCACCAGAATACAGGGTTGATTTTGCTGATGCTGAAAAATTTGCTTTTGTGGAAAAAGCAAAAAAACACTTTTCAGAAAAATACAAAACAATCACAATTGATGGAGTAAGGGTTGTTTTTGAAAATGGCTGGGGGCTTATACGTGCATCCAATACTGGGCCAAAACTCATTCTAAGGTTTGAAGGAAAATCAAAAAAGGATCTTGAAAACATCAAAAAAATAATGATTTCTGAAATAGAGTCATTTTCAGGAAAAAAGTTTGAGTTATAATGGTGCGGAATTGCATATTCAGGAAAAATAGTGTATTTTCTTGGGATTTCTTATTTTTCTTTAATGTATTAACGTTTTTATATTAAAATACTATATATATTGGGTCTTAATGGCAGTTAAAAAATTAATTATTTTGTTTTTGCTGGTATTGTTCTTTGGAACTGTTTCTGCTGATAGCATATTCTGGCTCCGCGGAAACGACGAAATGCTTTTTGCTGACAATTCAATTTATTACTCGCTTCACGAAATCGGTCCTGATGAATTATCCACTACAACAACAATCACAAAAACAGCTTCTTCAGGGACAGGAGAATGGGCAAGGTTTTATCATGAGGGTTTGCAATCCAATACTGAATTATCCGGATCTGTTTCAGTTTGGTTTTCTGAAACACAAAGTAATGATTCAGAAGCAAAGATGCGCTTCAGGTTATCTGATTTTAATCCTACAAATTCTCTTAGCACAGAAATAGTTTCATCAAACTGGAAAACAATCATAAATGGATTTTCTTATCAAGATAGTATTGATGTTCCAACTCCTTACACTATTGTTGCAGGGCACAAACTGAAACTTGTTATTGAATATCAGGCAACTCCTGGCTCATCACTTTCCCTTATTGTTGACGAAAGCAGTCCGGGACAGCTTTTATCCTGGGCTGCACCAAATAGTATTGCTTATGATCTTGAGGGAGTTGGTAATGCAGGGGCATTATTGTTAAGCGCTTCAGGCCTGCCTGCAATTGAATGCAGTCAAAGTTCAGAATGTAATGACTCAAATCCAAATACAACTGATTTGTGTTATTATCCAGGAACGTATGCGTCTTTTTGCAGCAATGAAACAGATGGCTGCAATACTGAATGTTCTTCCAATTCTGCTTGCGTTGACGGCTCAGGCGGAACCTGCCTAAAGCCCGGAAGCTGCTCAAGCTACTGTGAGTATACAGAAGCGTTTCTTTTTCAGGATGATGATTCTGAAGTAATATGCAATTCAAATAATCAGTGTGATGATGGCATTGATACTACAATTGATTTGTGTGAAAATGCCGGCACTACCGAATCCTATTGTTCAAATGCAACTTGTCCTATAAGCTGTTATTCTGATTCTGCTTGTGATGATGGCAATCCAATTACAAATGATTTATGTGTTAATGCAGGCACATGTGAATCAGCATGCAATAGCACAAGCTGTAACCCTGTCTGCACATCTTCCTCAGATTGTGATGACGGCAATACTGAAACCACTGATGTTTGTACGGGTGCAGGAAGGTGCACAGCTACATGTGAAAATTTGACGACAATAGGAAACGGCACATGTGATGCCGGAGAAACCGAATGTTCCGCACCCGCTGATTGCGGAACCTGCGGTGGAAGCATTTCGAGCGTTTATGAATTTGCCTGTATTGGGAATTCATGTAAAAAAACAATAAAATTGGGTGTTTGCGGAAATAACAGGTGTGAAAAAGGAGAGGATTATTTTGCATGCGCTTCTGATTGTAAACCGCAGAATATTGCAATTTCCTTTTCTTTTCCTGACAATTTTTATGTAAGAGGAGAAACGGTTGAAGTTATTGCTTCGCTTACTGTTGATGACCGGAAAGTTCCAGATGCAAAGATGCGTGCAACAGGATTTTTTGGCGACATTCCTATGTTTAATGATGGTAAGCATAACGATGGTACAAGGAATGACAATATTTATGGCGGATCATTCACACTAGATTCTAAACAGGGCAAGGATCTTTATCCTGTTACTGTTTACGCTGAAATCGGCGGGGTAACGAAAAAAAAAGTGGAATTCATTAATGTAAGCCCGAAAATAAGCTCAAAGGTGGGTTTCAATAAACCTGTTTACATTCTCGGGGACAATATTGTTGTGAATACAGAAATTGATGTAAAAGGCAATCCTATAACCCTGCCGGTAAAATTTTCATTTGAGCGCAATGGAGAAACACTGAAATCAGGCACAGCTGATTCTGTTGACGGTTTGATTGAAACAAATTACAGGACCACGCTTATCGATTTGGATGGCAATTATACTTTCAGGCTTAGTGCTGCTGACTTCAACAATAATTCGCTTGATGTTGAAAAGCAGTTTTTGGTTTTAAGCCCTGATGCAACAAATTTCCTTGTTGTGAAATTAACCGGGTTTGATCAGGGTGCCTACAAGAAAGGTTCTGAGGTAAATGTTGTTGCAACTGTAAGCGATATTGAGGGTCTGATGATTGACGGTGCCATTGTTTCAGGAAGCACTTCTACAGGAATAAGGTTCAAAATGGTTGGAAAAGGCAATGGTACTTACGAGGGCAGTTTTAATATTCCTGCAAATACTCCTGCGGAAAAAATGTCGGTTATTGTTGAAGCAGTAAATCAAAGCAAACAGGGTTCAGGTTCAGATTTTTTTGATGTAATTCCACTTGGAATAACCGTTGAAATTGTGGAGCCTGCTCCGTTCAGAAATGTTCAGGCAGGCGAAGAACTCAAAATTGTGGTAAGGGCATCTTATGAAACAGGAAATCCTGTGGTAAGCGATGATGTGTTTGCTTATGTTCAGGGAGAAAAAATCAAGTTAGTTGGCAGTACAGCCCAAAATGGGTTATTTGAAGGAGTCCACATTGTAAAAGTTTCACAACAATCTAATTTTGAAATAAATATTGAAGTAAACAGCGGTTATGGGGATTTTTCAAAAGAAATTATTGAAGTAAACGTTACTGGAATTTCTTACCAATATTATCTGAGGCAATTCGGCATCAGCATTGTGCTCCTGTTATTTGCACTGGCTTTGAGCGCTGTACTGATTTACTTTATGCTGAAAAAAAGAAATTCCCTTTCTGGGTTGAAAAAGCGTGAAAAGCAAATGCTTGAAAAAATCAAGGGCGTCCAAACACAGTACTTTGTTGAGGGCACGATTGACAAAAAAGCATATGATAATAACATGGAAAAACTCGAGCCGGAATTGCACGATATAAGGGAATCAATAAATGAGCTTGTGGAGAAGGGGAAGAAATGAGGTTTGCAATAATTTTTTTTTTAATTATTTTTTCAACAACGACATTTGCGGGAACAGGTTTCTGGCTTAGGGGCCAAGACTTCACCAATTTTATTGCGGGTTCAAAAGCAAATTTCATGACGCAGACTCCGCCAAATCTTTCTTCAGCTGACAGCGTTTTTGAACCGGATTTGAATTCAGTTATAGGTGAATGGTACACAAGCAGTTTCAGAAGCACGGTACAAATGCATACTGGAGTCTCATTCTGGCTGAATGGTATTTCACCTATGGATGCTGAAATTGAATGGGAATTATATGATTTTAATCCTTTAAACCAAAGATCTACTTTAATTGCAAGAGGCACAGTTTCTCCAAGCAACAATGAAAATTATGTTGCGCTTGCAGAACCTTACAGTCTTAATCCAGGGCGAAGGTTAAGAGTTGTTCTAAAAGGATCCGGAAAAATTGCCCTTGACAAAACTGATTTATCATCTAAATCAGAGTGGGTTTCGAAAACAAACGAAGTTTTTTCCGCGCCAGGAATACAAAAAACAGGATTAATTTATTTTGAAAGTTGTTCTTTTGAAGAAGTGGCATGCACTTCAAATTTGAGTTGTAATGATTCGAATCCATTTACACAGGATACTTGCATTAATGTTGGCGCCTGTGAAGCTTATTGTGAATATGACTCCTGTTCCCCTTCATGCACAAGCCCGCTTGATTGTCAGGATGGCAATCCACTTACAATTGACTGGTGCGTTAATGCAGGCTCATGCGATGGTTATTGTACAAACAATGCGTGCGAAGTACAATGTGATAGCCAACAGGACTGCAACGATAAAAACCCCGGGACAACAGACGTATGTAATTTTCCAGGTACTTGTTTTTCGTCCTGTGAAAACATTCCTGTTGCGGAAAAAACCATTACTCAGGAAAGCTGCCGTATATTTGAATGTTCAGGAAACAATTGTACTGAAACACTTGCAATAAACTGCTGTGGAAACAATTTATGTGAACAGGGAGAAACGTGCGCCGCTGATTGTATTGGTGTAAATCTTGAAGTTTTAAGCCCATTAATCGGAGATTATGTTGTTTTAGGCGAAGAGTTTTTTGTAGTTGTAAAAAATCCAGTTAAAACTCCATTGCTTGTGAACGGTTTTTTTGGAAAGCATAATTTACTTGATGACGGACAACATAATGATGAGCTCCCTAATGACGGAATATATGGCCTTAATTTCAAGGTAAGTGAAAATGAAACGCCTGGAATAAAAACAATTGCAGTAGAGGATAAACAATCAGGGAAAACAATTTTCTTCCATTTGAATGTTATTCCTGTTCTAGAAGTTTCACTTCAGGAAGGGAAAAAAGAATATATTTTATCCGATGTGCTTGAAGTAAGTGGTAACATATCAAAAAAAAGCAGACCACTACAAAAAGACGTCTACATAACTGGTATGGCTTCTGGTAAAACAATATTCTCAAATAAAGTGCCTTCAGATGCTTACGGGAATTTTTATTTTTCCTATAAATCACTTTCAACAGATCCTGCGGGTGACTGGATTGTTGAGGCAACAGTTTCTGACGGTTTCGGTAATAAGGGGAAAAAGAGTGTTTCTATTGTTTTTTTTGAGCCTGAGCAGGATTTGCCTTTGAAACTGAAACTTGTTGATGGTTTTAATGGTAATACAACAGCTGGCGGAAAAATTTCCGCAAGACTTGTTGTCACAAAAAATAGTATTCCTTTAGATGGTGCTGTTTTGTCTACAAGAATAAAAGATAAAGACATAGAACTTGTTCCTGAAGGCAACGGAGTATATTTCCTTGAAACTGTTCTCCCGGGAGATCTTTCTGCTGGCAGATTTTCGGTTGTTGTAAGGGCTGAAAAAGGAGTTGATTTTGGGCAAAAGGTAATTAATTTTGAATTAATGCCAAGAGAAATAATTGTTGATATTAAACCTGACAAAGAAAGCTTTCTTGTTGGTGAAACAAGCGAAATTGAGGTTGGAGTTTCGTTCAAAAACGGGGATAAAATTGATGGGGTGAATATTGAAGTTAAAGTAGGTGGGCAACCGGTTCAGGTTATTGAAAAGGAAGGTAGTTTTTTTGTTTTCTATAAAGTTGAGGAAGCAACTCAGTTTAATGTTGAAGTAATCGTTACTGCTCCTTCAGGATCAACAGGTTCAGGGACATTTACTGGACTAATTGAGGGTTATTCTATTTGGTATTATCTTGAAACTTACGCAATTTTAATTACTGCAATTCTTGTAATATTTTTGGGACTTGTATCATTCATAGGGTATGCCAAGTATGAGGCCGAAACAAAGAATAACCTTGAACGCAGGGAAGAGGAATTGCTGAAAGAGATAAAATATTTGCAGACAAGATACTTCAAGCTTGGCACAATAACAAGAAAAAAGTACGATGAGCTGATTTTAAAGTACGAGCAGGAACTTAATATTATAAGGAAAAAGTTAGGTAAGGTGAACAAATGATTTTCAGAAAAGCACTTATTATTGTTTTATTGCTAGTTTTTGCGGCATTTACTCCGGCACTTTTATTGAAATCAGAAAAAAATTCTTATTCAAAAGGGGATTCAATTGTTTTAAGCGGATTTTGCGATTCAGGTGAAAACCGAATTTCTGCAGAAACTGAAGGAAAAATAGTTTTTGATGAGCAAGTGATTTGCGATGTTAAAGGATTCAAATTTTCTTACCCAACAACATTCCTTGATCCATCAGGTTCATGGAAAATTACCTTATCCAGTCCAGAAACCGAATCAAGCGTGCTTTTGCGTGTTGAACCTACATCCGATTCGGCGTTTTTTAGAATAACTTTTTTGAGTCCTGCTGAATTTAATTTCAGCCGAGGAGAATTTGTTTTTGTAAGTGTTGAGGTTCTTGATGCAGGTGAACCAGTTGATAATGCCCAAGTAGTTTTTTTTGATGCGTTCAGCAGAAAAATAAATCTAAAAAATTCAGGTAACGGGATTTACGATCTCAATTATTCTGTGCCTTATAATGCTCCTACAGGACAGTGGAATTTGCTTGTTGTTGCACAAAAAGAAACCGATTCAGGAAAAATAATTGGCGGGGAAAGAAAAATTCCCGCAGAAATTTCACCCGCTAGGTTTGATTTTGTTATAATTGAACCAAGCAAACCTGCTTATGAGCAAAGTGACGCAATACCATTCAAATTCAATGTTTTTTACCCTAATGGCACAAAACTTGATTCAACTAATCTTAAACAAGTTGAAGTTATTGCAGGCGACCAAAATTATATTGCTGAGCTGAATACAAATAATGAATATGTATTATCCTATATTCCAAACCAATCAGGAAATATTGACGCAAGGATAATTGCAACTGATACTGCGGGAAACGAATCACAATATTCAGTGCAAGTAACAGTTACATGCCCAATAACCTGTTTTTTGAAGAACTGGGGGCTCATAATTCTTGTTTTTGTTTTAGTGGTTGCAATAATAACAAGGCTTTTTTATCACAAAACAAAACTTAATCTTGAATTAATGCGCCTCAAATCAGAAAAAGAAAAAACAACACAACTAATCAAGAATCTGCAATTAGAATATTTTGGAAAAGGGATAATGCCAAGCTCAAGCTACAAATCCAACCTCCTAAATTACAAATCAAAGCTTATTGAAATAGATGAACAGCTTAATCAGCTTCAGAAAAAACTTTCCGAAGAAAAATAGTATTTTAAATAAAAAAACCCAATAATGCAATGGTCATGAATATGGATGAAAACAAGAAAAAGGCTATTTTGAAGGCTACAATAAATCTTGTAAAAACAAGGACGCCAAAAGAAGACATCGAAATAAGCCTAAAGGAACTAGGCCTCAATGATGAGGAAGTCAAATTTTTCCTGAAAAATGCAATAGAAGACTGCAATAAGGAAATTGATACCGAGCCTGTTCCTGAAATGTCTGTTCCGGGAAAAAAAGAAGAACCAAAAAAAGAGCCGGCAAAAAAGGAAAATATACTTGATTTTTTTTCAAAAAAAGAAGGAAAAAAAGAACCTGAAAAAGCAGCACCTGAAAAAAAAGACCCTAAAAGTTTTATTCCTAAATTGAAATCAGGCGGCAGAAAAAATGTTCAGGAAATAAACGAAAAATCTTTCCTTGATGCAAAGCCAGAGAAACAAGAAAAGGAAAAAATAAGCCAACCAAGAGATTTAATAAAAAAACCACTTCTTGAAATTAAATCCGATGCTGAATCTAAATCAGTTGCCGAATCTAAACAGCCAATTGAATCATCGCCAAAAATGATGACAACAAATCTTGATATAATTGCAAACAACCTCGGAAAACTAAAGTCAATTTCAAAACATGATTCGGAATCAGAGTCTGTTCAAAAGCAATCTGTTTCGAAACAACCTGTTGCAAAAGTTGTTTCTGAAAAACCGAGTTACATGAACGCCGAGCTAACGATGCTTGTGATTCCAAATAAGGATTATGGTAAAGGAATGACGCTTCTTGCAAGAAAAATAAGCAGGGATTACAATAAAATTGTTTATGTAAATCTTAATGAGCTCTATGATAATCTTGTGAATCGTTTACGAAAAGAAAATATTGATCCTAAAAAATTTTATTTTATTGATGCTGTGACAATGGCTTCAGTCAAAGATTTCACAAAACATGGCAATTGTTCTTTTGTAAGCAGTCCAAATTCGCTTGTAGAACTAAGTCTTGCAATAAGCCGTGCACTTACCAATGAAAAACCACAAGCGCTTATATTTGATTCCATTTCCACTTTGCTTATTTATGAAAATGAAACAACAGTGACAAAATTCATACACTCTCTTATCGGAAAGATAAAGGCAATGAGTGTTACCGCGTTTTTTACCGCTCTCGAAGGTGACTCGCAGACAGAGGCAATAAAGGATCTCACAATGTTTGTGGATAATGTAAATACGCTTACCGAATTTGAACTCGGAGAACTTGGGGTTAGTTCAGGTTTCAGTGCTTTTAACCAAATACAGCAAAAACCTGTTCCCCGTGCGCCTCAGCCGGCACTCAGAAAAGACATGAATATTTTGGCAAAGGCCCTTGAAGCTGAAAATAAAAAACAAGTTACAATGGAAAAAAATCAGTTAATTGAAGGAGAAATGCTTGCGCTTCGTAAAAGACTTGATGAAATGCAATCAGATCGAAAAAATGAATTAGCTGAAAGAATTGAAGGAAAAATGAAAAAGCTTGATTCACTTTCAAGTCTTGAAAAACAGATTGCAGAGCTTGACAAAAAAATTGGCCAGAACCAGGAAAAACCAATAAATTCCTTGTTGATAAATCAAATTGAAAAACTCGAGTCAAAAATTAACCAACTTGAAAAAAAACTTGAATCTAAAGAAGATGTCCGTAAAAACGATCTTGAAAAATTTACCCTGAAACAAAAGCTTGAGTTAGCGGAAAAGAAAAGAGAACTTGATGCAATGATGAATGATTTTTATGCTGTTGACCCAAGTCAGGTAGACCCGAAAAAAGGCATAAGCAAAGGATTATCAAAAAAACTTCAAGGTAAAAAAAAGGTACTTGACAAGGCCTACAAACGCGGTCTTATTACAACACAAGCCTACAAAGGCGGAAAAAAGCGCATAAAAGGTGAAATCAAGCGGTTAGAATACAGTGCACAAGTAGCTTCTCTTGAAAAAAAGCTCGATGCGCTGAATGAAGCATATGATTCAGGGATAATTACTAGAGATTCATATGTAAAAGGGAAAGCGAGGCTGGAAAAACTCCTTAAAAACTAAAGAAACATTTAAAAAGGAAAAAGAGTTTATATTTTAGATTAAATCTCCGCGGGATACTAATGGTTATGAAAAAGAAAAAAAGCTCAAAATCAAAGATTACAAAAACAGTAAAGAAAAAA